>FUFK010039013.1_pt1 | contig 42653 bp, 38 predicted proteins | sample 1021851 | NCBI WGS metagenome assembly FUFK01 (sample SAMEA51879418, study PRJEB19060) | metagenome
TTATGGGGTGGATTTGCGCCTACAATTTTACTTTTGTGTATGTTTATAGGAGGGTGTGCGGGATCAACAACATGCGGAATAAGAATGTTTAGGCTTCAAGTTTTGGCAAGCAGCGCCAATGCACAGCTTATTAGACTTCTTCGTCCACATTCAATCGTTTTACCTCATTACAATGAAAAACCAGTGCCTGATAATGTTACTAATTCTGTAATGGGATTTTTTTTCATCTATATTCTTGCATTTGCGGTNACTGCAAGCGCTCTAAGTATTTTGGGGTTAGATTTTGAAACATCAATTTCAGGAGCNGCAACTGCNATTAGTAATGTTGGTCCNGGNNTNGGNGAACAGATTGGACCTTCAGGAAATTTTTCAACTCTTCCATTTTTAGCAAAGTGGGTACTCTGCGCAGCAATGATTTTAGGAAGATTAGANTTATATACTATACTGATACTTTTTACACCAAACTTNTGGAAATATTAACCGAGAAATTGAGGCAANACTTTTATTTGGTCTCTAAATTCTTTATCAAACTTTCCAATTACATTATTAAGGTTACTATCCCAAATTTCTTCAAGTTGTGTTATAGAAGCTGATTCTGGAGCAGTTTTATTTGATGTAGCAACAATATCTAGGTAACCTGTCTCTTTATTGTTGTCTCTAAATAGCTCTAATTTTCCTGATAATTTAATTGTAATTTTTGAACTTTGTTTATTTTTAAATAAATCTAGAAATGTAAAATCTGAGTTTATGTTCGATACAATNGCACTTGCATCTAAAATTTTAAAAATAGCAGTTCCCTCTGTCCCTACAGGCCTTAAAATCGTGTGCGCCCAACCAATCAAAGCATCAGACGGTGATCTTCTCATTCTNTGTTCAACATATGGGTCGACTAGTGGTATTGCATATAAATCTTGAATTTTAAGACTTTTTACAGTTATTTTAATTGGCTCCATATCCATTAATTTAAAGACGTTGTCAGCTAAAACTGATTTGTCCTTTAGGCCTAGCAAAGCAAAGAACGATACAATNCCAATGTTGAAAGATCTTCTGGAAGAANNTTTTATATTTTTATTTTCCATAAAATTATGTTTATAGAGTATCTTTTTTGTATTTATTTTTCAATTACGAATAGAATCTAAATCTTTTTTTATTAGCTTAGTAGTTTTTTTGCAAAATTCACATGTGATATCAAGACTACCATCCGGGAGAGTTATTTTACTTAATTCATTCGCAGAAATTTGTTTAAGTGTTTTTTTTACCCTAGTTATAGAGCATCTACATTTATCTTTAACAGCAATTTCTTTTTGCACTCTTACATCCAGAGAATGAAATAATTTATATAATATGTCCTCCATGCTCACATCACTAGATAGAAGTTCAATTTTTGTTAGAGAATTTAAAAACAATTTTGCCTCTTCAAATAAATTGAAATCGTCTGATTCGCCAAAAGTTTCAGAAGGAGTTTTTTGAATTAAAATTGCTGCTGAAATAAATTTTTTTTCATAATTATTAGAGAAACAAACAATTTCTGAATTTACTTGTTCTGAATTTTTAAAATAATAGTAAACTGAGTGTATAAAGTTTCCTTTTTGAACAGGAATTATCCCTTGATATCTTTTATTTGATTTGTTTTCAATTGCCGTAAAAGCAAAGTGACCTTTAGGCATTAATTCATCAAAACTAGCTAAAGTTTTATTTTCAANATTTTTGCTATCATAACTNGCATATGCTCGAATACTTCCATTACTAGAGTAATCAGCTAAAACAGTTTTTAAAATTTCTTTACTACTGCCTTGAATAATAAAATTCCCATTAAATTTTAACAATGATCCAATACAGCAAGAAACACTTAATATTTCTGAGAGAGTTAACGCAATAGGTAATTCGTAGTCATGTCGATTTAGTATTTTGCTTATTGAATTATCTAATTTGACAAACCTTCCCCTAATTTTTGATTTTTTTAAAGTAAATGGAATTATTTTATCGAATGTAAAGTTTTTACTTTCAATCATTTTTTAGACACCACCAAATAATAGATCTCTGAACGTGCAACCTATTTTCAGCTCCTGCAAATACAATTGATTGATTACTATCTATAACTTCANTGGTAACTTCCTTACCCCTGTGTGCTGGAAGACAATGCATAAAAACTGCATCTTTTCTTGCTTTTTTTATCAATTCTCTATTTACCTGATATGGTTTCAAGGAGTTTTCTTTATTTATAGANTTGTCTCCCATCGATGACCAAGTATCAGTAATAATAACATCTTTATTATTGATTGCGCTCTCAGGTTCGTAATCAACCGTAATATTAGCTCCCTTAGCAATAGAATTTTCAATAAATTTTATTGGNAGCGATAACTCTTTGGGAGTACATAATGTAATTTGGAAATCATAAATAGAAGATGCCTCTACCCAACTCCTAGAAACATTATTACCATCACCAATCCATAAAATATTTTGATTTGACAAAGATCCTTTATTCTCTTCTATTGTAAGTATATCAGCCATCACCTGGCAGGGATGGGACTGATCTGTCAAACCGTTAATCACAGGAACAGAAGAATTTTTTGCTAAATCAATCATCATTTGATGTTCAAAGCACCTTACGATAATTAAATCTACGTACCTAGATAAAACTCTTGCAGTATCNGAAATTGACTCACCCCTACTTAACTGAATATCAGAAGCTTGTAAAACTGATGCGTAACCGCCTAATTGGCTAATTCCAACCTCAAAAGATACTCTAGTTCGAGTTGAAGGTTTTTCGAAAATAAGAGCAACTGTCTTNCCTAATAAAATTTTTTCAATATCTAAATTACCTTTTTCGGCAATAACTTTTTTTTCTTGCTTTGTTCGAAATAAGATANCTTCAATATCCGATTTAGAAAGATCTTTGATATCAGTAAAACTTCTCATTATTTAATTCCCTTGCAAGCTACTTTCCTTAAAGCAGAAATAGCTATATCAATTTCCTCAATTGAGACAGTCAATGGCGGTAAAAGTCTGAGAACATTCTCTGCAGCAGCTACAAATAATACNTTATTTTTCTTTAGTTCATTTTGGATTTCATTAACTGGATCAAATAATTTTAGGCCTCTTAAAAATCCTTGCCCTCTAACCTCTGCTACAAATTTTGGATATTCATTCATTAGTTTATCCAGCTCCTTAGATAGATAATCAATTTTATGTCCAAGGATTTTTAAGAAATCTTTTTCTGCAACTATATCGAGGACAGCATTTGCAGAGGCAGTAACCAGAGGATTTCCTCCAAATGTTGATCCATGGCTTCCAGGTTTCATTGCGGATGCAACTTTTTTGCTTGCCAAAACTGCNCCTATTGGCACACCACCGCCAAGACCTTTTGCAATTGCCATAATATCAGGTTTAAGATCAGTTTTTTCATAACCAAANAATGTTCCTAATCTGCCTATACCAGTTTGAACTTCATCTGATATTACCAAGCAATTATTATTATTAGCTAATTCTTGGGCTTTTTTGAAGAATTCTTTGGATATTGATTTAGCACCACCCTCTCCTAAAACTGGTTCAATCATGATTGCAGCCACGTCTTTGGCAGCAAATTGCTCAGCTAGAGAATTTAAATCATTAAATNCAATATGCCTGAANCCTCNAGGNAGAGGACCAAAACCGGTTCTATTCTCTTTTTTTGATGTGGCNGAGAGCATAGAAATTGTCCTTCCATGAAAGCATCCGTCAACGCAAAGTATCACATTACGCTCAGGTTTTCCCTTTTCAAACATATATCTTCTGGCTACTTTTACAGCTCCTTCATTAGCTTCAGCTCCCGAGTTAGAAAAAAAAACACAATCAGCAAAACTNAAGTCACAAAGCCTTTTCGCAAGCTTTTNCTGCTGNGNAATATTATATAAATTTGAGGTATGTATTAATTTAGCAGCTTGTTTTTGAATTGCAGACACAACATGAGGGTGTGAATGCCCAACAGAGTTAACAGCAATTCCAGATGCAAAATCTAAATATTTATAACCTTTATCATCAAACAGCCAACTGCCTAAACCTCTATCAAAGGTTAAATCGGAAGGAGCATAAGTGTTCATGATATATTTGGAATTCATTTTTTTCAAAATATCCTTAATNTATTTNAATANNTTTAAAANTTCATTATTNAAAGTGNTTTGAGAGCTTAAGTCCTTGTGATTGGTAATTTGATTTTGAACCTTTACCACCATATACTTTTTTTGGCAAAGAAGACATCCTCTCATATATTAGACGGCAAACTGTCTGGCCTTGCTCAATTAGGAATGGNACATCATGACTTCTNACCTCAAGAACTGCTCTAGTATTTGATACTTTACCTTCAACTAAGCCAAATCCAGGGTCAAAAAAACCAGCATAGTGTGCTCTAAATTCACCAACCCGTGTGTCATAAGCTCTCATTTCAGCAGCATGAGTTTCTGGTATTACTACAAATTCTTTACTAGCGAGAATGTAAAATTCATCTGGGTTCAAAACTAATCCGTCCGATGTCAAGTCATTGGTTGTCACTTTTTCCCAAAATGCTTCCTTTTTGTAATATTTAATATTTTGGATATCAATTANGTCAGTATGCTTTCTTGCCCTATATCCAATTAATCCTTCNGNCATTCCAGANAAATCAATTGAAAGAGGAATTCCATCTTTAATATCTAAAGAGCCATNATANCCAGATATTAAGGAAATATTTTTATGTAATTCTTTAATCTCTTCATCATTGAGTAAATAATTTCCACTTCTGAAACGAATTTGGTTCAAGCGAGAACCCTCATAAACCAATACTGAGAATGTTCTTGGTGAGATTTCTATGTATAAAGGNCCTTTGTATCCNCTTTTAACAAATTCAAATTCTGTTGCATTATCAGCAATTAAACGAGTAAANATATCTAAACGGCCAGTGCTTGACTTTGGATTTGCAGAAGCTGAAATATTTTNAGGAAGATCTAAATTTTCCATAATTTCAGCAATATATACGCAGCCTTTTTCTAGAACTGCACCCTTTGATAAATCAATTTCATGCATAGATAGCCTAGAAATTTTATTCTTAACTTTATTTTTAGAACCTGGCAAAAATGAAGACCTAACCCTCCAAGCTTTTCTACCAAGACGTAAATCAAGGCTTGCAGGTTGTATTTGATCATTTGTTAATTTTTCAGAAACGTTTATAATTTTTGCATTAAATAATTCTGCAATCTCAGTATCCGATAAGATACCTGTTTTGAATAATTTATCAGACATGGACCACCCGCAAAATTATTTGTTAATGTTACTAATTCAAATTATGAATTAAATTACCAAATTTATAAATGAAAAATTGACAATATTATTAAATTAATAAAATTTTAAACAATGAAAAAAATCGAAAACAATTCAAAAGAATTAAAGAGTTCATTAATGAACAAAGCTTTGTCATATCTTAGTAAATTTTCAACAACAGAAAGCAAATTAAGAAGTAATTTAAATTCTTACTGTGAAAAATTTTTTTATGAAATTAGAAAAGATTTTTTACAGAATGAAATAAATTCAGTTTTGAAACGATGCAAAGAATTAGGATACATTAATGATGAAACCTTTGCTAAAAATAAAATTGAAAAATTTATTAACGCTGGGAAAAGTAAAAAATATATTATCGTAAAATTACAAAGTTACGGCATAAGTGGAGAAATAATTGAGAACTCTCTTGAAAAATACTTCAGTAAATTCGCTAACAATGACTTTCTTGCAGCTTTAAACTTTGCCAGAAAAAAAAAGATAGGGCCATTTTATCAAAAACCATTTGATGAAAAGTCAAACTTACTTAGCAAATGGTATGGTTCATTTTCTAGAGCTGGTTTTAATTATGATGTGTCCCAAAAAATTTTAAATATTGAAACTTCTTTTGAAGCTGAAAAATATTTATGCAATAATGATATTAAATTTTAAGAGGGGAAAATGTCTGAAGATAATTTATATCATCCATCTGAAAAAGCAAAAAAAGTTTCACTTATTAATGAAAAGCATTTTTCTGAAAAATATGATTATTCAATAGAATTAAATGATAAATTTTGGTCTGAAGAAGGGAAAAAAATAGAATGGATAAAACCTTTTTCAAAAGTTAAAGATGTATCATATGATCTCAAAGACCTTCACATAAGATGGTTTTATGATGGCTCTCTTAATGTATCTTCTAATTGTCTAGATAGACACTTAGAAGCTAGAGGAAATCAGATTGCTATTATCTGGGAAGGTGATGACCCAAACGATACAAAAAAAATTACCTATCGAGAATTACATGAGGAGGTTTGTAAGTTCTCTAATGCTCTAAAAGCCAATGGCGCAAAAAAAGGTGACAGGATAACAATATATATGCCAATGATCCCTGAAGCTGCAGTTGCAATGCTAGCTTGTGCCAGGATAGGCGCCATTCATTCAGTCGTTTTTGGTGGATTTTCTCCTGACTCACTAGCTGGCAGAATTACTGATTGTGATTCAAATATTATTATTACTGCAGATGAAGGTATACGTGGAGGTAAAATAATACCCCTTAAAGAAAATACAGATGCNGCTTTAAAATTATGNAGCTNTATAAAAAAATGTATTGTAGTGAAAAGAACAGGGAATGACATCAACTGGGTTGAAGGTCGTGATGTTTGGTATCACGANGCCATATCAAAAGTTGATAATGAGTGCCAACCAGAGGAAATGAATGCTGAGGATCCTCTATTTATACTNTACACCTCTGGTTCGACTGGAAAGCCAAAGGGTGTTTTACATACAACTGCTGGATATATAGTTTACGCTTCAATAACTCATAAATATGTATTTAACTATATTGATGGAGACATTTACTGGTGTACAGCTGATGTTGGTTGGGTAACAGGTCATTCATATATTGTTTATGGCCCTCTTGCAAACGGTGCTACAACTCTTATGTTTGAAGGCGTTCCTAACTACCCAACAAATTCTCGTTTTTGGGAAATAGTAGACAAGCATAAAGTAAATATTTTTTATACAGCACCAACAGCAATTCGAGCCTTAATGAGAGAAGGAGATGAGGCTGTTAAAAAAACATCAAGGTCTTCCCTAAAACTTCTAGGTACAGTGGGTGAACCAATAAACCCAGAAGCTTGGAGATGGTACTATGATGTTGTTGGTAATAAAAATTGCGAGATAGTTGATACTTGGTGGCAAACCGAAACTGGAGGAATTCTTATTAGCCCGTTACCAGGAGTTACTTCAACTAAACCAGGCTCAGCAACCAAGCCTCTTTTTGGAGTAAAACCAGTAATTGTTGACCAAAATAATAACATTCTTGAGGGGCCTACTGAGGGAAGTCTTTGTTTAGATATGTCATGGCCTGGGCAAATGCGAACTGTATATGGTGACCATAAACGATTTGCAGAAACATATTTTAGTACGTTTCCTGGTAGGTATTTTACAGGTGATGGCTGTAGACGAGACAAAGATGGTTATTACTGGATAACTGGAAGAGTNGACGATGTAATAAATATTTCTGGTCACAGAATGGGAACAGCAGAAGTTGAGTCTGCTCTTGTTGAACATAAATTAGTAGCAGAATCTGCAGTAGTTGGGTATCCACACGATATAAAAGGTCAAGGAATTTATGCGTATGTTACTTTGGTATTAGGGTCAGAGCCTTCAATTGAAATTGAAAAGGAACTTAAACAAGTTGTAAGAAAAATAATTGGTCCTATTGCTACGCCTGATCTTATTCAATTTTCACCAGCATTACCCAAAACACGTTCTGGAAAGATTATGAGANGAATATTAAGGAAAATAGCCGCAAATGAGCACAGCGAGCTTGGTGATACCTCAACTTTAGCTGATCCTTCNGTGGTTGAGAACTTAATCGAAAATAGAAAAAATATATAATTGAGAATTAATAAATGTCTGATCATGGTTACGAAAAAGGAAGATTAAATTTACCTTTTGTAGGAATTTGTACATTTGGGAAATACCCTTATCAGTCTGATTGGAATAATATCGATGCTGATATTGCTATACTAGGTGCTCCTTTTGATTGTGGCTCTCAATGGAGATCTGGATCTAGAATGGGCCCGAGAGGCATTCGTGAAGCATCTACTCTGTATTCATTTGGACACAATGGCGCTTATGACCACGAGGATGACAAAACATATCTGGATGCAAGCTGTAAAATAATTGATATTGGAGATGCTGATATCATTCATACTGACACTATATCGAGCCATAAAAATATTGAGTTTGGGGTTAGAAAAATTTTAGAATCGAATGCAATTCCAGTAATTTTAGGTGGAGACCACTCAATTAATATACCCTGCATAAACGCATTCAGTGATGAGGGACCTATCCACATAATTCAAATTGATGCTCACTTAGACTTTGTAGATGTAAGGCATGGAGTAAAATATGGCCATGGAAACCCTATGAGAAGAGCAGCTGAAAAAGAGTATGTTAAAGGCTTAACTCAGATTGGAATTAGAAACGTATCTTCAACAGCAAAAGAAGGCTACATCGACGCAAAACATATGGGCTCAAATATTATTTCTGTTAGACAATTTAGAAAACTTGGCATTTCTAATATTTTAAAAGAAATACCAGATAATATTCCATATTATATAACAATAGATATTGATGCTTTTGACCCCTCTATCGCGTCTGGGACAGGCACTCCGAGTCATGGCGGTTTTTTATATTATGAAATTTTAGAATTAATTGATGGAATTACTCAAAAAGGAAATATAGTAGGTATGGATCTAGTTGAAGTTGCCCCAGATTATGATTTAACAACATCAACGACAACTCTAGCAGCTCAGCTTCTACTCAATGCCATAGGTAGAATTCTTTACTACAGAAAAAATTAAAATTTATGGCTAAATTATATTTTTCATATTCAACAATGAATGCTGGCAAATCTACAGTTTTGTTACAAGCTTCACATAATTATGGTGAAAGGGGTATGAAAACTATGTTATTTACTGCTGAATTAGATAATAGGTCTAAAGTTGGAAATATATCTTCCAGAATAGGGTTAAGTGAAAAAGCTTCAACATTTAATAATGATGATAATCTCTTTAGCTCAGTACAAGAAAGATTAAACATAGATAAAATTNCATGTGTGTTTGTTGATGAGGCACAATTTTTAACTGANAAACAAGTTTGGGAACTNTCAGATGTAGTNGAAATACTTAATATNCCAGTTATGTGTTTNGGTTTGAGAACTGATTTTCAAGGTAAATTATTTGAGGGCAGTTCCAGTTTGCTAGCAATTGCTGATGAATTAAAAGAAATTAAGACTATCTGTCACTGTGGNAAGAAAGCTAATATGGTTGTTAGGGTTGATAGTAATGGNAAAGTTCTTAAAGAAGGCGCTCAAATTGAAATTGGNGGTAATGAAAAATATATTTCATTGTGCAGAAAACACTGGAAAAATGAGATGGAAAATAATAGATAAATCTTAACTTAATTTTTTATATTTGATATGATTGTTTTAGATTCTTTAGTTAATGTCTTAGATACAGTTCTTTACTTATTTCAATTATCTTTAGTAATATACATAGTAATTTCGCTATTAATCCAATTTGGTATTGTTAACCCTTATTCCTCTATAATAAGTTTAGTACAAAACTCATTATCACAAATTCATGAGCCAATTCTGAATATTGTTAGAAGATATATTCCAATGTTTGGGAATTTAGACTTATCACCTTTAGTTGTTTTTTTGTTAATTATGTTTTTATCAGATATTTTAAATAAAATTACATGATTATATTTATATATATTAGAAAAAAGTTTTAATTTTTAACGATTGAAAACAATTAATAATATATTAGGTATTTATAAGAGGAAATTGTATGAGCTACACATTAATTGATGGGAAATCTTTTGCTGAAAAGCTAGTAATNAAAGTTGCTGATGCAGTAAATGTTTTAAACACCAAACATCATATCAAACCAGGATTAGCAGTGGTTTTGGTTGGCCAAAATCCAGCGAGTGAAGTTTATGTTAAAAATAAAGTCCGGCAAACAAAAAATTCTGGTATGAATTCAATTGAACACAGATTACCAGACACAACTTCAGAGAGTGATCTTTTATCATTAGTAAATAAATTAAATGAAGATGATCAAATTGACGGAATATTAGTTCAACTCCCTTTACCAGATCATATAAATGAAAACTCAATAATTAACGCTATCAAACCTTCTAAGGATGTTGATGGATTTAGTATACCCAATGTAGGTTTGCTATCCACCTCAGTTTCCGGTCTCATACCCTGCACACCTTTGGGTTGTTTACTTTTACTAAAAAGCTATGTTGGAGATTTATCCGGAAAATCTGCAGTTATAATTGGGAGGTCAAATATAGTTGGTAAGCCAATGGCGCAACTATTATTAAATGAGAACTGCACAGTAACCATTGCACATTCAAAAACAAAGAATATTGAGGCGGTTTGCAAAGAAGCTGATATTTTAGTTGCAGCTGTTGGGAGACCAAATTTTGTTAAATCCGAATGGGTCAAGAAGGGCGCTGTTGTGATTGATGTTGGAATTAATAGACTACCACCAGAAGGCGACAAAAAAGGCCGCTTAGTGGGTGACGTTGATTTTAATAGTGTGTCAAATGTTGCATCAGCTATTACACCTGTACCTGGTGGTGTTGGGCCAATGACAATCGCTTGCTTATTAAGAAATACCGTCACTGCTGCCTGTAAAAGACGTAACTTTAATGAACCGGAAATGTAATTAAATGGGTTGGATAGTTTTAGTAATTTGTTTGTTAGCATTAGTTTCAGTACTAGTTTGGGGTGTGGTTACAATGGGGATTGGCGGAGAATATAATTCTAAATGGTCTAACAAAATCATGCGTTACAGAGTGTTTCTGCAAGCCATTGCACTTTTAGTATTTGTAGTTATATTGGCTATAAGTTCAGGGAATTAAAATGGTTACTCTAAATAAAATCTATACAAAAACCGGTGATCATGGAGAGACAAGTTTAGTCGGTGGTCAAAGAGTATCAAAACACAGTTTAAGACCTGAAGCTTTTGGTGAAGTTGACGAACTTAATTCAATTATTGGGATTTTAAGAACGGATTTGGATATTAACAAAAATTTAAAATTGAATAAATTACTCGAGGTAATTCAAAATGAATTATTCGATTTAGGTGCAGATTTGGCAACACCTGAAGGATCAAAATATTCTGATAAAGCTCTTAGGATTACAAACACTCAAGTTGCAAGATTGGAAAAAGAAATAGACATACACAACAAAAAATTAGACGAACTAAAATCATTTGTATTACCAGGTGGAACAAAATTATCATCTTGGTTTCATTTTGCAAGAACATCCACTAGAAGAGCAGAAAGAAAAATTACAAAACTAGCATCAGAAGAAGCTATTAATAACAACGTAATTATGTATATAAACAGACTATCAGATTTATTTTTTGTTTTAGCAAGACATTGCAATGATGATGGTAAAAAAGATATTTTGTGGAAACCGGGTTTAACGAGATAATAAAAAGTTTATAGGTGAAATATGAAAATATTAGTCCCAGTGAAAAGGGTTATTGATTATAATGTTAAAGTTAGGGTTAAACCAGATAATTCTGGTGTTGAGCTAGCTAATGTAAAAATGGCTATGAACCCATTTGATGAAATAGCAGTTGAACAAGCATTGAGAATTAAAGAAGCATCGCATGCTGAGGAAGTTATTGCTATTTCTATTGGTCCACAGGAATCACAAGACACCATAAGAACAGCATTGGCAATGGGTGCCGATAGAGGTATTTTGGTAAAAACTGAACATGATATAGAGCCTTTAGCTGTTGCCAAAATACTTAAGAGCATAGTTGAAAAAGAGAACCCTGAATTGGTAATTTTAGGTAAGCAAGCAATTGATGATGATTGTAATCAAACTGGACAAATGCTGTCAGCTTTTCTAAATTGGCCTCAAACAACTTTTGTAAGTAACCTTGAATTAAAAGATAAAAATCTTTTATCAGTAAGAGAAGTTGATGGAGGTTTAGAGCATATGGAGTGCTCTCTACCTGCTATAGTAACAGTTGATTTAAGATTAAATGAGCCTAGATATGCGTCATTACCTAATATTATGAAAGCAAAGAGAAAACCTCTTGAAGAGATTTCACCATCTGATTTAGGTGTTGATACTAGTAAACGCCTTGAAGTTTTAAAAGTGGAAGACCCTCCCTCAAGAGAAGCTGGTATGATACTAGGCTCAGTTGATGAATTAGTTGATAAACTTAAAAATGAAGCAAAGGTAATATAGGTGAAATTATGAGTATTTTAATTATTGCAGAACATGATAATCAAAACCTTAGTGCGGCAACTTTAAATACAGTTACTGCTGCATCGGATATTGGAAAAGAGATAAATGTTTTGGTTGTTGGTCATAATTGTTCAAATGTATCAAAACAGTGCAGCCAAATTCCTAACGTTAAGTCTATACTTGAAGCCAACTCAGAAGAGTATAAAAATTTTGTAGCTGAGAATGTTTCGAAACTAATAATAGATTTATCAAAAGATTATTCGCACATCCTCGCGCCATCTTCGACTACTGGTAAAAATATCATGCCTCGTGTTGCAGCTTTACTCGATGTTATGCAAATTTCTGACATTATTAAAGTGGTTGACGATGAAACATTTCAAAGACCTATATACGCTGGAAATGCTTTATCAACAGTCAAGTCTAATGATAAAATAAAGATAATAACTGTTAGGTCTACAGCTTTTGAAGCTTCTGAAAATACAGGTGGTAGTGCTGAAATCAAATCTATTAATGGATCTGGTGATACAGATTTGTCAAAATTTCTTAAGTCAGAATTATCAAGCTCTGAAAGACCTGAATTAACGTCTGCAAAAATTGTTATATCGGGTGGCAGAGGCATGCAAGACGGTTCTAATTTTGGAATGCTTGAAAAAGTTGCTGATAAATTAGGAGCAGCTGTTGGTGCTTCAAGAGCCGCTGTTGATGCTGGCTTCGTTCCAAACGACTACCAAGTAGGTCAAACTGGAAAGGTTGTTGCTCCAAATCTATACATTGCTGTTGGTATTTCTGGAGCAATTCAGCACCTTGCTGGTATGAAAGATAGTAAAGTTATCGTTGCTATAAATAAAGATGAAGACGCGCCTATATTCCAAGTGGCAGACTATGGTGTTGTAACAGATTTATTTGATGCGGTACCAGAATTGGATTCAAAAATAAATTAGCTTATTTGGTAATTGCATTTTGAATAAAAATGTTTTCGAGATATTCTTGTTTCCCTGAAACAGGTTCTGGATTTATATTATTATCTTCAACCCATCTAGTAATTTGTTCTAAATTCATTTCTCTATTCATTAATGACTTACCAAATGTTTTGCTCCAATTAGAGTACCTTTTATCAATAAATTCTTTAAGATCACCATTTTTTAAAAGTTTTAAAGCAGATTTGAACCCTAGAGCGCAAGTATCCATTGCGCCTATATGAGCTAATAATAGATCTTCTGGATCTAATGATTGTCTCCTAAGTTTGGCATCAAAATTTGTGCCCCCAGATTTAAAACCGCCGTTTAATAGAATATGATAATAAGCAAGAGCAACATCTAAATAGTTATTAGGAAACTGGTCTGTATCCCAGCCAGATTGGACGTCGTTTCTATTCATGTCTATTGATCCAAAAATACCTAATGCGCAAGCTAAAGCTATTTCATGCTCAAAAGAATGGTTAGCAAGAAAAGCATGACCAGTTTCAATATTGACTTTAACCTCATTCTCTAAACCATACTTTTTCAAGAACCCAAAAACATTACCAACGTCATAATCATATTGATGTTTCGTTGGTTCTTGTGGCTTAGGCTCAATAAGTATTGTGCCTTTAAAGCCAATTTTATGTTTATAATCCACAACTAAATTTAAAAATGTTCCAAGCTGGTCGATTTCTGATTTGATATCCGTATTTAAGAGAGTTTCGTAACCTTCACGTCCTCCCCATAAAACATAATTTTCACCTTTAAGCTGGTGAGTGGCATCAATACAGCTTTTAACTGTCGCTGCAGCAAACGCAAAAATCTCAGGGTCTGGATTTGTCGCAGCCCCTGCCATATAACGTTTATGGGAAAATAAGTTTGCAGTTCCCCAAAGTAATTTTACTTTGCATTCCTCCATTTTGAGTTGAAAGTAATCAACCATTTCATTTAAATTACTTGTATTTTCCTTAAATCCATTACCTTCTGGTCTAACATCATGATCATGAAAACAAAAATAAGGAATATTTAAAATACTAAACATTTCAAAGGCAATATCAGCTTTTAGCTTGGCCTGCTTCATATTATTACCAAACCAAGGCCTTTCAAAAGTGTCCCCACCAAATGGATCTGTACCTGGCCAAACGAAGTTATGCCAATANCATGCAGCAAACCTTAAATGATCTTCCATTCTCTTGTTGTTTATGGTCTCGTCTGGATTATAATATTTAAATGAAAATTTGTTTGGGCTACTAGTTCCTTCATAAGTTATTTTATCAACAGTACTAAAAAAATTTTTCATTCTTTTGTCTCCTTAATTGAAGAGTATAGATCCCTCCAGTCATTTAGTTTTTGTTGGTATTCATCAGACTTATTGATTACTGGATTAATAGTTTTTTTAATTTCAGGTTTGAGTAAAATGGAATTTATATCAGTTTCATTTTGAGAAGCTAAAATACCCAAGCGTGCAGCACCTAAAGCGGCACTGTGCTCACTGTTAGTCGGAATTTCAATTGGCGTGTTTGTAACAGTGGAAATGATTTCTAGCCACCTTTCAGATTGACTTCCTCCACCAGCAGCAATTAACTTATCTGGCTTTATATTTGCATTTTCAAAAACTCTAATACAATCAGCAAATGCATAAGACACACCTTCTATTACAGATCTTATCAAATCCTTAGTATTAGAATTTCTTGAAATATTCAGAAATGCCCCTCTTGAATTAGCATCATTATGCGGGGTTCGCTCACCAGACAAGTAAGGATGAAACATTAAATCTGATGGACCATGATTAATATGATCTAAGTCTTCCATTATTTGAGAAACCTTTCTGCAAAGAATTTCAGATAACCAATTCAAACTATCTGTTGCAGATAAAATTACACTCATTAAATGCCATTTTTCTGGAATTGCATGACAAAATGAATGTGCCCCATCGTTAGCAGCAGGTATAAAGTTGTCTGTTGCTAAAAATATAACACCTGATGTTCCTAATGAAATAAAAGCATCACCATGTTTTATTATTCCTAAACCACAAGCTGTTGCCGCGTTGTCACCACCTCCACCTGCAACAACTGGCCTTCCATCTATTCCCCAGTCATCTGCAATACTCTTTTTTAATTTTCCAGATATCTCAGAACCCTCCACTATATTTGGCATCTGCTTTATAGACAAATCAGTAGCTTTAAGTGCCTCAGTTGACCAATTCCTTTTTTTTATATCTAACCACAAACTGCCAGAACTATCAGACATATCAGAGCACTTCTCGCCAGTCATTAACAATCGAACATAGTCTTTTGGAAGCAAAATAGAGTGAATTTTTTTAAAAACTTGCAATTCATTATTTTTTAGCCACAACGCTTTTGGTGCGGTAAAACCTGGCATAACAACATTACCGCAAACATTTCGGAATAATGGATATTTTTCATCTAGAAATCTAGCTTCATTAGATGACCGTGTATCATTCCATAAAATTGACTTTCTCAATGGTTTATCTCTTTCATCTAGAGCTGTAAGGCCATGCATTTGACCTGACAATCCTATACCTTGAACATTTTTTAGCTCTTTAAAATATTTGTCCTTAATTTTAAATATTGCTTCATTAGTGGCCTTCCACCAGTCATTTGGTTCCTGCTCTGACCATCCAATATTTTCCCTAACAACTTTGAGATCTGAAGTCTCGGAACCTATAATATTACTTCCATTATCTGTGAGAACTACTTTCACACCTGAAGTACCAATATCAATGCCTAAGTACATTTAATATCCTCTAAATATTAATGAATTTAATTGATAAAACAGTTTGTTTATATATAAATTGATCAATGTTTAAAATGATAAATTATTTAAAATATGAAAATTAATTTAGCTATTATTGGTGCGGGAAGGATAGGTCATGTTCATGCTGAAGCAATAAATAAAAATATTAATGCAAACTTAATTTATATTTATGACACGAATAATTCTGTAGCAAATAAGTTTGCTTCTAAATTTAATTGCAAAATTGCTGACATTAACTCAATCAAAAATGATAAAAATATTGATGCTGTAGTCATCTGTTCCCCTACTAACACCCACATTGATTTAATAAAAAATTTTTCAAGAGCCAAAAAAGCAATATTTTGTGAAAAGCCTATAGACTTAAATATCAAAAAAGTTAAGAGATGCCTTACTGTTATAGAGAAGAATAATACAGATTTTATGATTGGATTTAACAGAAGATTTGATCCACACTTTTTAACTTTAAAAAAATCTATTGAAGAAGGAAAAATTGGTGATATAGAAATTTTAATACTCACATCCCGTGATCCAGGTTTACCACCAGTTCAATATTTAGAAAATTCAGGTGGATTATTTAAAGACATGACTATACATGACTTTGATATGGCAGCATTTCTATTGGGTGAATTGCCAACTGAAATCTATTCAACGGCATCAGTATTAGTTGACCAAAAGTTAAAAAACATTAATGACTATGACACAGCTAGCTTAATTTTAAATACAAAGTCAGGTAAACAAATAATTATAAACAACTCTCGAAGAGCAAGTTATGGATATGATCAACGAATCGAAGTTCATGGATCAAAAGGTATGATTTCTGCAGAAAACCAAAGGCCAGTTTCAATTGAGATAGCTACTTCTAAAGGTTTTACAAAACCACCATTACATCACTTTTTTATGACAAGATATATTCAGGCCTATGAAAATGAGTTAGACCACTTTATACAGTCCTTAATGCATAACTCAAATATCCACCCAAACGGACATGATGGCCTAAATGCACTAATTATTGCTGAAGCAGCTTATTCATCACTAAAATCTGGAAAAAAAACATCTATCAAATATACTTGATTATTCAGGAACACTACCAATAATATTTTGATCGTAATCAATAATCGCGCCTGTTATAATTCCAGATGACTTACTTATAAGATAACATATTAAAGGTGAGATTTCGCTGGTTTTAACTAATTGATTAAATGGGAGTTTTTTTTCAGCTTCTTCTAACCAATTATCACTAGCATTATGAAACTCTTTTTGAATTTTATGCTCTCCAGGTGTATCCATCCACCCAGGAGCTACACCATTTACCCTAATCTTATTTTTTTTCAGACTATTAGCAGCATTTTTAGTAAGAGTAATGAGCCCCCCTTTTGAAACAGAATAAGGCATTAATATACTCTGTCCAACATAAGCTGAAGTTGATAAAATATTTACTATACTTCCTGATTTATTGAGATCAATCAGATGTTTAGCAAGGGATTGTATTAATATAAATGGACCCCTTAAATTAGTATTCATATGCTCTTCCCATAAATCTATTGAAGTATCTAAAATTGATCCTCTTGTCGTTACTGCAGCAACATTAATTAGACTATTTACGATGCCAAATTTATTTACTCCATAATCAAATGCATTCTTACAATCTTCAACTACAGACACATCACATTTCTTATAAATACAATTTACTTCTTTATTATTTAAATGTTTAGCAGCTTTTAGTCCTTTTTCTTCATCCCTTCCTAAAAGTAATAAGTTTTTACAACCATTCAAAATTAGATTTTTTGCAATTGAAAGTCCTAGCCCTTGGGTACCACCAGTTATAATAACGTTATTTGATTTATTATCTATTTGCATTGCAAATTTAATATTTAATACTTATCCATTTCTTATTAATTGCAGAAATATCAACGCTTTCCATTACTTTCTCTATAGCTAATCCATCAGTAAAACTTGGCCAAGTGGGTTCATCATTTTCAATAGAATTTAAAAGGCCTTGAAGTTCACAGATTTTCACGTCCATAAAACCAAGTCCATGGCCACCGTTTGGAAGAAAAGAAGAATAAAATGGATGATCAGGACCTGATAAAATTGTTCTAAAACCATCTGTTGAACTATCTTTTTGTCTTGTAAATAATTTGATTTCATTTAATCTTTCTTGGTTATAACAAATAGTGCCCTCTGTGCCGTGAACTTCCCATGTCAATCCACATTTTTTACCCCAGCTTACTCTACTTGCACCAATATGCCCATGAACACCATTTTCAAAATGAACTAAAGCAGACACCATATCATCATTGTCAACTTCCTTAGTTTTTCCACTATTTTTAGGATCTATTCTTTTATTGTGAATGATACTTATGTCACCAACAACCCTAGAAATCTTAGAATTAGTTAGGTAGTGGGCTATGCTTATTACATGACTTAAAATATCACCATTAGCACCAGTGCCAGATAGTTTTTTTGACATTCTCCATGACCAAGGTTTTTTCCCATCTGCTTCATTATCAACATCATACCTACAAAAAAATCCTGAAACTCTGCCAATTGTTCCTTTTTCAATGATTTCTTTTGCATGTATAACAATAGGATTTTTCGTATAATTATACCCTATAATTGTCTTCGCATTTGTATTTAAAGATGCTTCTGCCATTTTTTGACTATCTTCCATTGAAGATGACATCGGCTTTTCACACCATACATGCTTTCCAGTTTTTAATGCTGAAATTGCAATTTCAGAGTGCGTATTATTTGGTGTGCAAACTGAAATTAATTCAACCTTTGGGTCATTTACTACATCTTGCCATTTATCAGTATGTCTCGAAAAACCAAGATCAGTAGCCCTTTGAGAAGCTCTGTCAGGGCTTAAATCACATACAATTTCTAATTTTGGTCTTAAACCAGTACCGAAAACAGAAGCTGATGCACTATACGCAATAGAGTGAGCTTTTCCCATAAACCCTGTTCCAATTACTCCAACTCCAATTGGTTTCATATAGTTGCTCCCCTAATTTTATTTATCTTTTAAGTTCTGCTGCCAAGTCTCCGATTTCAGCACCACCAGCCATAAGCCTTTTAATATCATTATCTTTTAGGTCATCAGGAGTTCCTGTACCGATAACTTCACCTAAACTTAGAAAAGTAAAACGGTCAGCAACTAATCTAGCGTGTATTTCATTATGAGTTATCAAAATTATTGCGATATTACCTAGATCGCGAACTTTTAAAATAGTTTTCAAAACTTCCATCTGTTGCTTTTGTCCTAACGCGGATGTTGGTTCATCAAGTATTAAAACTTTTGCTCCAAAATAAATTGCTCTAGCTATAGCTAAAGTTTGTCTTTGCCCACCTGACATAGTACCAACAGCTTGCTCAGGATCAGATATAAAAATTCCAATTTTTTTCATTTCCTCAACTGCAATTTTATTCATTTCCTTTGACTTTAAAATCCCAAATGGTGGCGGACCTATGATCTGCTCTCTTCCCAGAAAAAAATTTCTTGTCATTGATGTAAGAGCATTTAAAGCTAAATCCTGATAAACAGTCCCGATACCAACGTTTGACGCATCTCTAGGAGATGAAAATTTAACTTCACTCCCCTCAACAAATATTTTTCCTGAAGTTGGTTGATAAACACCAGATAAGATTTTTATCAAAGTAGATTTACCTGCACCATTATCTCCTAAAAGAGCATGAACTTCACCAGGAAAAACCTCTAAAGAAACGCCATTTAGAGCTGTGAAATTACCAAAATTTTTTTTAAGATTTTCAATTTTAACTAGAGGATCTAAATTAGACATACTAAATACCTCCAGTAATCCTTTTTCTAATATTTTCATTAGTTAATGCAGCAATTAATAAAACTGCACCAAGAAAAATTCTGTAAAATGATCCATCAACATAAGGTATATAGAAAAAGGCTACACTTGCTATACCAAAAATAATTGAGCCGAACATAATTCCAAGCACGGTTCCAAATCCACCTGTCAAAACAACGCCACCTATAACAGCCGCGGCGATTGCTTCAAGTTCCTTTAATACACCTTTTGCTGCGTCAGCTGTATTAGTTTCAAAGACTTGTGTAGCTGCAAACATAGTTGCACAAAATGCAGAAAACATAAATAAACTTATCTTAACCTTACCAGTTGGTACACCATTGGCTTTGGCAGCATTCAAATTGCCGCCTGTTGAGTAAATCCAGTTTCCTGCTTGTGTTTTACTCAAAACTATCCATGCTACAATAGCAATTAGTATCCAAAGAAAAACGGCGTTGTATAATCCAGGTGCAAATTTATTTCCATAATTATTAACATTCCATCCAATTTGATAAAGCCATTCAAACATTCCTTCTAAAACATTCCCACCAAAAAAATCAGCAGCTGGTCTCTCAGAAGGTAAGGTATCAATCCATGCTTTAACTATATCTAAATTTGTTACATCTTTTGGAACTACAGGCGCCATATTTTGCGCATCTAAAAGTCTACTTTGCAAAGTGGTAACTAAATCGGTGTTTCCGGCTTCCTTTGCGTTGTTAATCTCACGTTCAATATTAGAAATATTTTTATTCATTAATATTTCAGTTTTTTTTGCGGCCACTCTTTCAAAAGCCATAGAAAGCTTTTGTGAGAATGCTGCTATTTGATCTGGAGATAATTTTTCATAATATCTAAGTAAGATCTCAGGGTCTAATCTTTTTGCTGCAACCCTTCCAATCTCACCATATTCAGGTAGATTTACTATATTTTTAAAGTCAGGCAAATCAGAAACCTGTGTCGAACCTGCAGTTTGATCTGGGGCTTTATTAAATGCCCGATAACAAACCTCAGTAAGACCTCTTAAGAAGAATAAAAATGACAAAGATACAATAAATGATGCAAGCCCTGTTTTAACAACTATCAAGCCCATAAGCCAACCAAAGAAAAGTGTGAAACAAAGAGTTATAAATACAGCAGCAAGTGGAGTTACATTATTAAAACTAGCAATAACAATTTTCTCTACAGATATACCGTTAGTAAAAGAAATATAAGGAATTACGATATGAAAACCCCATTTAAGTGTAATTGCCATACACATTCCAGCAAAACCTATCATGGAGCCAATTGATAAATCGAATTCCCCTGCAATAATCAATAAACCAGCACCTAATGCTATAATCCCTAATTGAGCAATTATTCTAAGATTATTTCTTATTCCTAAGGCATTAAGACCCTCACCCTCAAATAAGTTCCAAGTATTTGCATTTTCAGGAATTGAAAAAAAACCAAGTGCTAAAATTAATAGTAACATTACACCGAAAGGGCCTATTTCAGGTCTTTGGAGTATTTCAATAAACCAATTTCTTTTTTTTAATCGGTCACTTTCAGCTCTAGAATTAGAATTCATTTAAATAACTTTACAAGAAATTTTATAAATTAATTGAGAAAAAACAAAGGTGGCAATTTCTTGCCACCTTGCCTAAATTTTTTTTTCAAATTATCGGTTTACGCCTGCTTGAGAAGCAACCGCAGATGCATTTGACTTATCAACAAAACCTGGACCAGATGGAATATTGTCACCTGGAAGCATACCAGCATTTGTATTGTAAAGATGCAACACTATAATAGGCATATAACCTTGCAATCTTTGCTGTTGGTCAATTGTAAAAGCAGCTTGACCTGAATTAATTAAATCCATGACAGCTGGTGACAAATCAAAACATGCTAAATGAATTGAAGCACCAACCTCAGCAATTGCCTTAGCTGCAGCATCACAAACATGTGGTCCAGCTGCTAAAATTGCATCAACACTTGGGTCAGCTTGCAGTGCTGCAGCTGTTCTTGTTTGAATTTCAGCTGGGTCATTTGTACTATCAATCATTTTTGTTTTAACTGCAGTACCATAACCTTCACAACGGTCAACAAGTGCAGTGTTAAATGATTCTTGGTTTAAACAAATAGCATTAGTTGCACCTTCAGCCGCTGCTCTTTCACCAGCTTTTTGACCAGCTAAAAATTCAGGTTGTCCAACGTGCATTAATGCACCAACCTTCTTTGAAGACTCTAGCCCAGAGTTCATTGTAATTACAGGAATACCTGCTGCAACTGCGTCTTGAATAGCAGGACCAAGAGCATCTGGATCTGGCAATGATACAACCATTCCATCAGGCTGAGTAGCTGTAGCAGCAACTATTAATTTAGCCATTTCAGCCATGTCCCCAGATGGGTGAAACATGTATTCAAAATCTGCACCAATAGCTTTTGCAGCGTCTTCACCACCTTTTTGAACAACTGGCCAAAAAGGATCAGTACCTGCAGTATGAGTAACCATAACGTATCTTTCAGCTAATGCGCCACCAGCAAAAAAGATAGTTATGAAAATTCCTAACAATATTTTTTTCATAATATCCTCCGAAAATTATAATATTTATTTTGTGAATTTTATTTAAATAGATTGCTACTGATTATTTGGTTTTGAGTCAAGTATGATATTGCATATATTACTAAAAATATATGATATTTTTATGATGAGAAAACAGATTAACTATTCACATTTTATTATGAATAATTTAATTAAAATATATCTAAAGTATTTTGGGAATTTTAATGCTCGATGTAATATGCATAGGACGATCTTCAGTTGATCTTTATGGTGATCAAGTTAATGGAAAACTTGAAGATATGTCCTCATTCTCTAAATATGTTGGTGGTAGCCCAACCAATATTAGTATTGGTTGTTCTAGGCTAGGATTGAAGTCAGCTTTAATTACTAGAGTTGGTAATGAACATATGGGCAGGTTCGTTATTGAACAACTCCGTCGTGAAGGCGTTAACGTATCAAATATAAAAACAGATAAGGACAGACTTACAGCGCTGGTATTATTAGGGATTAAGAGCCAGGATCAATTTCCTCTAATTTTCTTCAGAGAAAATTGTGCTGATATGGCTTTATGCGAAGATGACATTGAAGAAGATTTTATTAAAATTTCAAAGTCAGTTCTAGTAACAGGAACTCATTTTAGCACTAAAACTGTTTCAGATGCTTCTTTTAAAGCAATGAAAATTGCAAAGAAATTTAATAAAGAAGTCATATTAGATATAGATTACAGACCTAATTTATGGGAAATGGGTAAGCATAATGAAGGAGAAAGTCGCTTTAAAGAAAATCTTTCAGTCACTAACCATATCCAAAATATTCTTTCTTATTGCACATTAATTGTTGGAACTGAAGAAGAATGGAATATAGCAGGCGGTCAAAATGATACTTTAGAGTCGATGAAAGTTTGTAGGAAGATTTCAAAAGCAATATTCGTTTGTAAAAGAGGATCACTAGGATGCACAGTTTTTAAAGATGATATTAGTAATTGGAGTAATGGCATAACTGTACCTGTAAGAGAAATTGAAATATTCAATGTTTTAGGAGCAGGCGATGGATTTATGGCTGGTTTTTTAAAAGGCTGGCTTAAAGGTGAAGAATTAAGAAAATGTTCAGAGCTTGCAAATGCCTGTGGAGCACTCGCAGTATCACGGCATGGTTGCGCGCCTTCATATCCATCTGTTGAAGAATTAAATTATTTTATTAGTTTTGGAAGTAATGAGTATTCTCTCAGGAAAGACAAAAAACTTGAACAAATACATTGGTCAACAAATAGAAGAATAAAATACTCACAACTATTTGCTTTTGCCTTTGACCATAGAAAACAATTTTTAAATTGGGCAAAAAAGTCAAATAAAACAGAAAATGATATTGATGTTTTTAAAACACTCGCTCTTGAAGTTGCTGTAAGTCTTAAAAAAGATTTTCCAAATATAGGAATTTTAGTTGACGATGAATTAGGCCGATCTGCTTTACAAAAGGCATCAGATTACGGAATGTGGATTGGCAGACCAATAGAAGTTTCTGGAAAATATCCTTTGGAACTCACTAATGAACAAAATTTGACAGCCTATTTATCAGAATGGCCCATAAATCATTGTGTAAAAGTTTTGGCTCCAATGAGAATGGATGATAATTTAGAGCTAAAAATACAAAATGAGAATAAAATCCTAAGTCTTTATAATGCCTGCAGAAATACAAATCATGAATTTTTATTAGAAATTATTACAGGATATAGTGAGAAAAACACAGATCCTGAACAAATAGTAGAATTAATCAAAAGATTTTATGAGCTTGGTATATTTCCAGACTGGTGGAAAATTGAGCCTGTTAAAGATAAGAATTTTTGGAAAATGACTTGTGAATTTGTCAATAGTAATGACCCTTATACCAATGGAGTTGTTGTTTTAGGTAAAGACACAGATCAAGAACATATGATTGATGTATTCAATGCAACGCAAAAAGAAAAACTAATAAAAGGTTTTGCTATAGGAAGGACAATTTTTTCAGAAGCTGCAAAAAAATGGCTTAATAATGAAATTAGTAATGATTACGCAAAAGATATAATGTCGAATAAATTAAAAAAATTAATCAAAATCTGGGAAAATTCTAGGAATTAAATTATGAACACTATAAAACTCACGATGTCTCAAGCTTTAACAAAATGGATGACAAACCAAAAAATTGAACAGTTTAGCTCCAAGCATGAAAACGCATTTGTAGGTGTTTGGGGCATCTTTGGGCATGGCAATGTTGCTGGTCTTGGTGAAGCACTATTTGATGTTAAAGACAAATTACCTACATTTCGTGGACATAATGAGCAAGGCATGGCACATGCAGCAATTTCATTTGCAAAGCAAAAAAAAAGGCGCCAAATGATGGCCGTCACGTCTTCTATAGGTCCAGGAGCAACAAATTTTCTTACTGCATGCGCATTGGCATATGTAAACAGACTTCCTGTATTGTTCTTACCAGGAGATGTTTTTGCTAATAGATTACCAGATCCTGTTCTTCAACAGACAGAAAATTTTGCTGATGCAACTGTTTCAGCAAATGATTGCTTTAAACCTATAAGTAGATTTTTTGATAGAATTACGAGACCAGAGCAAATAATTCAGTCTCTCCCTAAAGCAATGTCTGTCCTTACTGACCCAGCCGATTGTGGACCCGTTACACTATCTTTGTGTCAAGATGTCCAATCAGAGGCTTACAATTATCCAGAAACTTTTTTTGAACCAAAAGTCTGGAAAATTAGACGCCAGCCATGCGATTTTGATGAATTAGACAATGTTATAAAAAAAATTAATTCTTCCAAAAAACCTCTTATCATTGTGGGCGGAGGTGTAAAATACTCTGGTGCGAAAACTGAATTGGAAAATTTAATTAATTCAACAGGTATTCCTTTTGCAGTTACGCAAGCTGGAAAATCCAGTCTAGATGAAACTAATTCTAAATTTGTTGGGTCTATTGGTGTTACTGGTAGCAGTGTTGCTAATGAGCTGGCAAAAAAATCAGATTTAGTTATATCAGTTGGAAGCAGACTTCAAGACTTTACAACTGGATCCAATACTCTGATTTCGTGTGAAATGATTTCAATAAATGTGCAAAATCATGATGTTGTTAAGCATAAAAGTATTTCTTTATTAGGTGACGCTAAAGTTTCAGTAAAATTAATTTTAGAGAGAATTAACAATTTCCATATTTCAAAACAATATGAAACTGAAATAAATAGATTAAAGAATTTATGGGAAGCTGATGTTGTAAGAGTAACATCTAAATCTGATAAAAATTCCTTACCATCTGACAGTGAAGTTATTGGTGCAGTAAATAGAAATGTACCTAAAGACACAATTGTTATTGGAGCTGCTGGCTCTATGCCTGGTGAGCTCCACAAATTGTGGAAGTCTGGTGATGTTGAAGGATACCATATGGAGTATGGATTTTCTTGTATGGGTTATGAAATACCAGCTGCAATAGGAGTTAATTTAGCAGAGCCTGACAGACCAAATGTAATATTTGTTGGAGATGGATCATACATGATGATGAATTCAGAACTATCAACTGCTGTAATGATGGGCATTTCAACTACTATAATTGTGACAGACAATAGAGGATTTGGTTGTATTAACAGACTACAAAAGTCAACTGGCAGTGAACCCTTTAATAATCTATTTAAAGATAGCCATCATCAGAAACTGCCAAATATTGACTATGTATTACATGCAAAATCACTAGGCGCAAATGCGGAAAAAGCTAACTCAATAGAAGAATTAGAAGATTTAGTTGAAAAATTTATAAATCGAAAAGAGGTGAATGTAATAGTTATAGATACTGATCCAGATCAAAGTACTGAAGAGGGAGGTACTTGGTGGGATGTGGCCATTCCTGAAGTTTCAAAGAATCAAAATGTAAAAAAAGCTTTTGAAGATTATTCAATCTTCAGAAAGAAAAAAAATTAGAGAGTGCAATCTATGTCAAGTTTATTAAAATTACCTAATAACGATAAATTTACTATCCAAAAAATAACTCCTTTAGATGCAAACTGGAATTATGTCGGTTTTGAAGTTTATGATCTTCATGAAGGACAAAAACTTAAAGATAAAAGTAACCAAAGAGAATTCTGTATTGTTCTCCTAAGCGGGACTGCCTATTTTTCAACTTCAAAAAATGATTTTGGAATAATGAAAGGCAGAAGCAACGTATTTGAAAAGATCCCTCCAATTGCAATGTATGTTCCTAAGGATGAAGCGTGGGAAATATTAGCAAAAGAAAATTGTGAGATTGCTGTATGCACTGCCCCATCTGTGAAAGGTAAATATAATTCAAGAGTGATTAATCATGCAAATATGTCCCAGGAGGTTAGAGGCGAAGGAAGTAACAAAAGATTTATTTGTAATATTCTTCCTGAAAACAAAGATGCAGAAAGTCTTTTGGTTGTTGAAGTAATAACACCTTCGGGAAATTGGTCATCCTACCCACCTCACAAACATGATAAAGATAATTTACCTTTTGAGTCACAATTAGAAGAAACTTACTATCACAGGATTAATCCTTCACAAGGATATGTGATGCAAAGAGTTTATAATGAAAGCAAAACACTAGATGAGAATATTTCAGCTACCGACAGATCAGTTGTATTAGTGCCTGAAGGATACCACCCAGTTGGAGTGCCTCATGGATATGAGAGCTATTACTTGAATGTTATGGCTGGCCCAAAAAGAATTTGGAAATTTCATAATGATCCAGATCATGAGTGGATAATTAATCAATAAAAAATTATTCATAATTTTTGAAAGGAAAAAAAATTGAAAGTTAAATTAGGAATGTCACCTATTTCTTGGAGTAATGACGACCTTCCAGAATTAGGCGGTAACACTTCTTTAGAAAAATGTTTAACTGAAACTCGCAAAGCAGGCTATACAGGTACCGAAACTGGAGGAAAATTTCCAAAAAACGCCAAAGAACTAGAGAGTGTTTTAACATCAAACAGTTTAAAATTAGTCTCTGGATGGTACTCAGGGACATTGATAAATAATAATATCGAAGATGAAATATCAAGAATAAAACCACAACTTCAATTGTTTAAAAGCACTGGAGCCAGTGTAATTGTTTACGGTGAAACATATAGAACAGTTCAAAATAAAATTGGAATTCCACTTAATAGAAGACCAAAATTAGATCAATTTGATATCAAAGATTATGGCAAAAAATTATCTCAGCTAGCTGAATTCTGCGAAGATAAAGGTGTACCTCTTACATTTCACCATCATATGGGTACAGCTGTTGAAACAGAAGAAGAGATTTCTAAAATAATGTTAACAACTTCCGAAGAAGTTGGCTTATTACTTGATACTGGACATTTATATTTTGCAGAGGGAAACTACAAAAATTTAATTTCAAAGTTTGGCAAGAGAATTAATCACGTACATACAAAAGACATCAGGAAAAATATACTTGATACAATTAGCAAAGAAAAAGATTCATTCCTAGATTGTGTTTTGAAAGGGGTCTTTACTGTTCCAGGTGATGGTATAATCAACTACGACGATGTGATGTCAAGATTATATGATGTTGGTTATGAGGGTTGGATAATTGTTGAAGCTGAACAAGATCCTAAAAAGGCTAATCCTCTTGCTTATGCAATAAAGGGCTACCAAGCATTAGAGAGTTCATTAAATAAAGCTGGTTATTCAATTACTAAATAAATAATTTATGACTTATGAACTACCAAAAACTATTCTTGAACGCTTTTTATCTAAAAAATTTGTAATTTTGGGTAGAGCTGGCTTAGATCTCTATCCAAACCCTATTGGTTTATCTACACAAGATGCTGATAATTTTATAAGTGATCTTGGCGGATCTGCAGCAAATATTGCTGTTTCTATGTCAAAACTTGGCTGCAATACATTCTTATGCTCCACATTTTCAGATGATAGTGTTGGAGATTTTATTAAGAAAAAACTAGCAATTTATAATATAAATACTGATTACTGCAATTCAATTTCTGGTTCTTATAAAAACTCACTGGCTCTAGCAGAAAACAAAACTCATAAGCCAAAAGTTGTAATTTATAGGAATAATGCTGCTGATTTGCAAATATCCAAAGAGCTGATCAAGACAATAAATTTTGAATTTAAATCTGGTTTAATTATTACAGGAACTGCCCTTTCCTCTGAACCTTCAAGGGGTTCAGTTTTCGCTGCCGTTAAGCTGGCAAAGAAAAATAAATGCCCAGTAATTTTAGATTTAGATTATAGAAAAGATGCATGGTCCAGTTCAATGGAAGCATCTGAAAAAATTGGGCAAATTGCCATTGAGTCTGATTTTTGCATTGGAAACGAGGAAGAATTTGACGTATTAGGTTTGAAAAATAATTTTCTATCAAAAGATTTTGCTTTTTACTTAGCTAAAAAAGGAAAAATAATAATTTATAAAAAAGGTGATTTAGGTTGTGAATTTATGTACTTGAATAACCACTTCAGTTTAGGTGCATTCAATGTTAAGAGCTTAAAACCCTTTGGTGCGGGTGATGCATTCATGGGAGGTTTCATTTCTTCACTAAGCAGAAAAAACAATTTAAAAGACTCACTAATTTTTGGAAGTGCATGCGCAGCTTTGGTTGTTTCTAAAATAGGCTGCTCATCTGCAATGCCTGTTTTCTCAGAAGTAAAAACATTTATTCATAATAATAAAATATAAAGGATAAACTTTTATGCATATTCCCCCTTACAACAATAAGAATGAACCTATAATTAATATTAACAATCATAAAGTTCCATTAGTTTATTTTAATATTATCAAATTAAAAAAAAATGAAATTTATAATTCTGAAGTCATAGGATACGAAACGTGTTTTGTTCCAGTTACAGGTTCGTTTCAAATATCAGTTGGAAATTTGAACTTAGAAAACATAGGCAATAGAAACAAAAATGTTTGGGATGGTGAACCTGAAGGAGTTTATATACCTGTCAATGAAGTTGCAGAAATAAAATGTCTGTCAGAAGATGCTGAAGGTTTTATTGCAGGTGCAAAATTTGATCAGAAATTAAAGCCTTTTTATATAGGTAATAACGATATTGATATCGTTCAATATGGCTCTGATGATACTAAAACTCATAGAAAAATTAAACATATTTTAGGACAAAAACAAGCAGATAAAGTCGGGAGATTATTAGTTTCTGAATTATATACAGTTGGTCAAGGGGGGTGGTCAGGATTTCCTCCTCACAAGCATGATACTGATAGAAATTCTGTGGAGACTAAGCATGATGAAGTTTACAATTTTAGATTTAGACCGAGTAATGGGTTTGGTATGCAACTTCTCCAAAATTCAAATAAGTTAGTCGGGGAGGCTTCTCATATTGTTGAGAGTTCAACTTTCATAGTCGATAAAGGGTATCACCCCTGCGTTGTTGCCCCAGGTTATGAAATGTACTATTTTACAATTTTAGCTGGAAAATCTCAAAGACCATTGATTCAATATTTTCAACCTGAACATGCTTGGCAAGTCGAGACTATTCCTGGAATTAAAGATATGATTGCCAAGTTTAAATGACAGCTGTTTCACTAAAAGAGATACTCCCTGACGCATTAGAAAAGGGTTATGCAATTCCAGGTTTTGTNGTTCTTGGTTGGGAAGATGCAATTTCTTTCGTTGAAGCATCTGAAGAGTTGAATTTACCAATAATTATACAAGCAGGTCCAGCTTGCAGACAGCATACGCCCATTCCAGTATTAGGCAAAATGTTTAGAGAGCTTGCTGACAAGGCCAAAACAAAAATTGTTTGCCACCTTGATCATGCTACTTCTGAAAAAGAATGTGAAACTGCTGTGAATGAAGGTTTTACTTCTGTAATGTTTGATGGCTCAGCGCTAAATTTAAATGAAAATATCAATCAAACATTATCTGTATGTAACTTAATTAGAAAGCATGATGTATCTGTCGAAGCTGAGTTAGGTTTTGTTGGCTACAATAATAGTTCAAAATCTTCTTTAACAAATCCAGATGAAGCAAAAATATTTGTTGAGCAAACAAAGATTGATGCATTGGCTGTTTCCATTGGCAATGTTCACCTTCAGAAACGTCAACAAAATAATATTAATTTAGATCTTTTAAAAGAAATTGAACAAAAAACTTCATGCCCATTAGTTTTACATGGATCATCAGGCATATCTTATGAATCTAGGCGACATCTAGCTTTAAATACCTCAATCTGTAAATTTAATATAGGGACAGAATTGCGACAAGAATTTGGAAAAAACTTGCGTTTAATATTAGAAAAGAAAAAAAATGAATTTGATAGAATTAAAATACTAACTGAACTTATTCAGCCTTTGAAAGAAGCTGCAAAAAAAATTATTCTAAATTTACAGAAAAATTAACTATTATTTACTAAATTTAAAATTCCTCTTTTAATATCCTTGTGATCCCACTCAAGAGGGCCTAANTGCTTATAAATAATCTTCAAAATATNATTCCTGTATTTTTAACTATTAATGTAACTGGCAGGCCCTTAATTGGTATATTNTTACCTGCACTCCAGTTTTTATCTTGAAAAAAAACTAAATTTTTACCTCCGTTTTTTTCTAGGAATTTGATTAATTTCGAAGGATTTCCTCTGTCCATNGAAACAGCTAATACATCAATATTGTATGCCATTAGGTCTTTTGATAAATTATTCAATGATGGCAATTCATCAATACAAGGCGGACACCAAGTTGCCCAAAAGTTTAAAATAGTAATCTTATTNTTTTCTGANTTTANATATGAACTTAAATTAATTTGTTTATCATTTTTATCAAATAATGTTACCTCAGGGAAAATCTGTTCTTCAAAATTGGAAAAGTCTTTGGAAAGCGTTATATTTGCAAAAATTAAAACTTTCACAAATATTAAAATAGTTATGATATTTCGCATTGATAATTTATTATAATTCACATAAATCTTTAATCTAGGATACGCCTAATGGTTAATAAAGATATAACTAAAGAAAATAAACAATCAAGCACGATTTGGGGAGGCCGTTTTAATAGCAAACCATCTGCTATTATGGAAGAAATTAATTCTTCTATATCTTTTGATAAACGTTTGTTTCATGAGGACATAATTGCATCTATTGCACACGCTCAAATGTTGGCAAAACAGAANATAATTTCAAAAGGTGAAGGTTTAAAGATTATTAATGGATTAAAAAGAATTTATAAAGAGATTGAAAAAGGTAAGTTTAATTTCAAAACCGAATTGGAAGACATTCATATGAACGTTGAAAGTCGGTTAAAAGAAATTATTGGAGATACAGCAGGTAAATTACATACCGCAAGGTCAAGAAATGATCAGGTTTCAACCGATTTGAGATTATGGGTTCGTAATGCAATTTCAATCTTAGATAAAGAATTAAAAGAATTACAAAAGAGACTTATTGTTCTTGCTGAAAGTAATACTTCAACAATTATGCCTGGTTTTACACATCTACAAAATGCTCAGCCAATTACATTTGGGCACCATTTATTAGCTTATGTTGAAATGTTTGGTAGGGATAGNTCAAGGCTGCTTGATTGTTCAAAAAGGTTAAATATTAACCCTCTTGGGTCAGCTGCANTAGCNGGAACAGCTTTCCCAATTGACAGACAATCTACAACAAAAGAGCTAAATTTTACATCTCCCACAACTAACTCAATTGATGCTGTTTCAGACAGAGACTTTGTAATGGAATTTCTATCTATTTCTGCAATAACTTCTATACATATTAGCAGACTTTCTGAAGAAATTGTCATTTGGTGTTCTGATCAATTTAATTTTATTAAGCTNTCTGATAAATTTTCTACTGGATCATCTATTATGCCACAAAAAAGAAATCCAGATGCAGCTGAGCTGGCCAGAGGGAAGTCTGGAAGAATAATAGGCTCTCTTATGTCNATTTTAGTNGTTTTNAAAGGATTGCCATTNTCATATAGCAAAGACTTACAAGAAGATAAGGAAGGTTTATTTGATAGCTTTGATAGTTTGTACATTTGTATTAAAGCATGCATAGGCATGATTTCTGATGTAACTATCAACAAAGAAAAAATGCTAGAAGCATCAAAACATAGGTCATACTACAGCCACAGATNTNGCAGATTGGCTTGTTAAAGAATTAAAAATTCCTTTTAGAAAATCACATGAAATTTCAGGAAGAATTGTTAAACTTGCAGAAAAAAATAATTGCCTCTTACATGAGCTTCCACTCGATAGTTTTAAAAGCATTGAGAAAAAAATAAATAATAATGTTTTTAAAGTATTGAGTGTAGAGAATTCTGTGAAATCAAAAATATCATATGGCGGCACTTCACCAAAAGAAGTCTTNAAGCAANTTAAAAATGCGAAAAGAAGGTTTTTAAAATAAAATGAAAAACTTTTTGAGTAAATTAATAATATTTAATTTTATAGTNTTTTTAATTCTTACGATAAATTCATGTGGGAAAAAATCTATGCCAATACCAGAAAATCAATCATCAAATGTCACTTCTAAATGAATTTTAAAGGCTTTNATTATAAAAATAATAATTTATTCTGTGAACATGTTTCATTAGAAGACATTAGCTTTGAATTTGGCACTCCAATATATGTTTACTCTGGAGCATCAATTGAAGACGCTTACAGTCAATTAAGTTCATCAATTTCCGATACAAATACAGAAATAAACTTCGCTCTTAAAGCAAATTCAACATTAGGGATTTTATCTTTACTATCTAAGTTAGGAGCTGGTGCAGATATTGTCTCAGGTGGAGAGTTAGTAAAAGCTTTACATGTTAAAATAAATCCTCAGAAAATTGTTTTTTCAGGAGTTGGAAAAACAACTGAAGAAATTAAGCTAGCAATCAAAAATGGAATTAAACAAATTAATGCAGAATCATATTCAGAAATTGAAAATATTATAAGTATTGCAAATGAATTAAATACTAAAGTTCCAGTGGCTATAAGAGTTAATCCAAATATTAGTGTGAAAACGCATGAGAAAATAGCTACAGGATCAAATGATACTAAATTTGGTATGCCCATTGAGGAAACTGCAAATATATACAAAAGACTTTCTAGTGAGAAAAATATTAAAACAATGGGCTTAGCAATTCATATAGGAAGTCAAATTTTTGATATGAATGAATTCAAACTCGCATANCTAAATATTTTGTCTGTAGCTAATAGCCTTCGTCAAGAAGGTTTTAAAGTGCCTAATCTTGATTTAGGTGGAGGTTTAGGCGTTGANTATAAAATTGCAAAAATAAATTTTTTTGATTACGGAAAAACAATTAGTGATGTTTTCAAAGGGCATGACTATAGCCTTTCCATAGAACCAGGAAGGTCATTGGTTGCAAACTCAGGAATTTTACTTACTAAAGTTATTTATTTAAAAAAAACAAAGAGCAAAAATTTTATAATAGTAGACGGTGCGATGAATGACTTTATTAGACCAACTTTGTACAATGCACATCATAATGTTGAGCCTGTTAATTTATCAAAAAGTGGATTAGAAAAGTTTGATATTGTTGGTCCAATTTGTGAAACTGGAGATTTTTTTGCGAAAGATGCATTGCTTAGTAACCCTATAGAAGGTCAATTAATAGCTATATTTTCTACTGGTGCATATGGATCAGTTATGTCATCTATGTATAATTCTAGAGTTCCAGCAAATGAAATATTAGTTCATAATGGCAAAGTACATAAACTTAAAGAACAAGAAAGAATTGAAGACCAAATAAATAAAGAAATTCTACCTAAATTCTAAATTTATACTTTCACTACTAAGCTCGGCATTAAATTCATTCAATTTTTCACTCGAAATATTATCAAATTTAGTAGTTTCATATCGAAAATAATTGTAAGTACCAGGTTTTATTATTTGATTTTCAGCTTTAAGCTTAAAAAAATCATATACTTCATTATTACTATTGTATCCTGAGATTAAAATTACAGGGGACAATCTCGAGAAAAAATCATTATTATAAATTTTTCCTTTTATCACTAATATATCACCGTCAACAATAGCTGCAAAGTCAACAATTTCTAAATTATTAATTTTTGGATTAAATTCTATATTAACAAGATTGTAAATTTGCAAAGCTTTAGGGACATAAGCAACGACATAATTTCTTAAATAAAACCCAATGAATGAAAATAATGCTAAAGATAATAAAATACCAAGTAAAAACCAACGTAAAATAGATCTAAAACTCTTCCTTTTTTTTATAAGGTCTGTTTTTTTCTTATCAAACTCAGATGATCTGTTTATTTCTTTGCTAAGAAGNGGCTTCTGACCAAAATTGATTTTATCNTCTTCTTTNTNTTCTTTTTTTTGAATTTTTATTTGATTTTTGCTTTCAATATTTTTTTGTATAGGTTTTTTTTCTTTAATTAATTCTTCATTCGTATANGNNGCCTTCTTCTCTTCAATTAAATTGTCTTGATTTACAAACCATACATGCTTGCAGACACCACAATTTACTTTTCTTCCTTTTCCAATAGCTGTTTTTTCAATTCTAAATACGGTATTACAATTAGGGCAGGCTAATAACATGATATATTTTAAAACTAATTAATTTACCTAACTTATAAATCAAGAATAAATTTAAAGTGCAAAATATTAAAAAAATTTTAGCAAAATTTCTCTTTTAAATTAAAATATAACATCTATGATTTAATAAATATAAAAAAATTAATTATATGAATAAATTTGTTATTTTTAATTTTTCTTTGTTATGGATTTTTTTGAATCTATGTATTGGGTTCATAGTTTTTTTAATATTAATCAATAATAATTACAGTGAAGAAAATATTATTGACCCAAATTCAAAATTTATTGTAGTTGCAACGGGTGGATCAAACAGAATCTTAGAGGGAATAAACATTTTTAATAAATATAAAAATATGAAAATGTTAATAACAGGTGTCGGAGAAGGAATAACTAAATCAGATATTGCTAAAGCTATATCAGCCAATAAAAAACAAATAAATTTTTTAAACTGCTGTGTTGATTTAGGTAATTCTGCTTTAAATACTAAAGGAAATGCTAAAGAAGCATACTTATGGTTAACAAAAAATAATACTAAAAATAGTTTTTTAGTAACAGCAAATTATCATATGCCCAGACTGATTAATGAGTTTAAGAAAGTTGATCCAACATTAGTACTCAATATTATACCAGTTAAGCCAAAATTAGATCCTGTAAAAGATATTTTCATTCCAAGTAATTTTATTATAGTTTTCAGAGAATATTTAAAATTTTTAATTACAAAATTTCATATCTAGCAATTAAATTCATAAATTAAAAATCTAAATTATTATAATGAACTGGTGGACTTATTCCTTCAACTTCATCTGACAATAATTGCCTAAAAGATGGCCTTGATTTTATTTTGGCATACCATGCTCTTGCCTCTCCATAGTCAAACCAGTTTAAATCATTCATAAAATCTATAACAGAAAGCTGTGATGCTGCTGCCAGATCAGCTGCAGAAAATTCATTTCCTGCAACCCATTTTCTATTTTCAGTCAACCACTCTAAATATGGTAGATGGATTTTTAAATTTTGTAATGCTCCTCTAATAATTTCACTTGAAGGATTTTTCTCTCCAACAAAGCGTTTAATTATTCTATTGTTTAAAAGCGGGAAAGTTACCTCATGGTAAAATTTCCTTTCAAACCAATCTATTAGCCTTCTTACTTCTGATTTTTCATAAACCTTTCCTGGTATCAAACTTAAATTACTTTCTAACTCTTCAAAGTATTCGATTATAACATTAGCGCCACAGAGTATTGTATTATCTTCATCAATGAGTGTTGGGACTTCACCTGAAGGATTTAACTTCAAATACGTTTCATTCCTTTCCCAGGGAACCTCAAGCTTTGTCACAAAATCAATTTTTTTTTCACTTAAGTAAAGTCGAATAAGTCTTGATGACGGTGAAAGTGGGTAATGATGTAATACTCTCATAATTTTATTTTTTCTAATTTTGTGGAATAATTTTCCATGGGTATTCACCCATTAAATCTATTATTTTTTTTTTAAAAAAAATTATGTGCAACCTCTTAGGATCTATATAACCTGGTAATATTAACTTATTTGAATCTATCTTTTGAAATCCAAATTTTGGATAGTAATCTTCTTCACCAGAGACAAAGCAAAAATTAAAATTTTTTAATTTTGCACACTTTAAAGAATAATTTATTAGTTTTGAACCTAATCCATGTCCTCGTAAATCATTCCTTACAGCTAGAGGACCTAAAAGTAAACCATCCTGCAGACCAATTCTTATAAGCCAAAACCTAATACAAGCGTAAATATCATTTCCATCTTTTTTGATAACAAAACATAAGTCGCTTACTTTTTTTCCAGTTCTTAAATTATATACAGATCTTTTTTTTCTGTCTTTACCAAAAACATCATCATATAATTTATCGATAGCATCTTTGTTATTAATGTTTTCAGGAAAAATTTGAAAATTAGAATTTTTCATTTCACATATCTATTGGTTCTAAATTTTTAATACCAATAAATATATTATTATTTCAACTATTTTAAGAGAAAATTATTTATAGATGAGGCACAATCTCTACCTTCTTTTATTGCCCAAACAACTAATGATTGCCCTCTTCTTGCGTCACCTGCAGCAAATATCTTTCTGCTTGATGTCTCAAACAGACTTTCGTTGGCCTCAATATTTCCTCTTTTATCAAGATTAAGATCAAGGCTTTCAACTATGCCATTATGACTTGTATGTAAAAAGCCCATAGCGAGTAGAACTAAGTCAGCTTCTAATTCGAATTCAGAATTTTTAATTTCATTCATTTTCAAAGAACCATTAGAACTTTTGGTCCATTCAATGCCTACACCCTTTAGACCTTTAACTCTACCTTCAGAGCCAATAAAAGATTTAGATAATACCGACCATTCTCTGTTGCACCCTTCTTCATGTGATGATGATGTTCTGAGTTTCATTGGCCAATTAGGCCATGTTAAAAGTTTATTTTCTTTTTTAGGTGGTTCAGAAAGCAACTCTAATTGTTTAACAGATTTAGCACCTTGACGATTAGAAGTTCCAACACAATCAGATCCGGTATCTCCTCCCCCAATTACTAAAACATTCTTACCTTTTGCTAAAATTTCTTCACTTTGCTTTATAATTTTACCTGCTACTCTATCATTCTGCTGCGATAGAAACTCCATTGCAAAGTGAATACCCTTTAGGTTTCTATTTTCAATATTTAAATCTCTTGGTATTTCAGCACCCGTGCATATTGCAATCGCATCGTATTTATTTTTAAGTTGGTCGATTTGTTTGTTTTCATTAATAAATACATTAGCTTTAAATGTAACTCCCTCGTCTTCCATTTGCTTAATACGTTGGTCAATAAGTTTTTTTTCCATTTTAAAGTCAGGAATTCCTATTCTAAGCAAGCCACCAATCCTTTGACTTTTTTCATAAACAGTTACAATATGTCCAGCTCTGGCAAGTTGCTGAGCGCATGCTAAGCCAGATGGACCAGAACCAATTACAGCAACTTTTTTACCTGTCAATTTCTTTGGTTTTTGAGGAACAATCCAACCTTCCTTCCAACCCATATCTACTATTGAACATTCTATATTTTTTATTGTTACAGGATTATCAGTTAAATTTAATGTACAAGATGCTTCGCAAGGAGCGGGACAAATACGACCTGTGAATTCTGGGAAGTTATTAGTTGAATGAAGAATCTCTAAAGCTCTAAACCAGTCTTTTTTATAAACTAAGTCATTCCACTCTGGGATTAAGTTATTTACTGGGCAACCCTGATGACAATATGGTATTCCACAATCCATACATCGTGCGCCTTGGTCAGATATTTCATCTGGTGCTATAGGTTTAATAAACTCTCTATAATGTTTCAACCTAGAAGGAACTGACTCATACTCTCTCTCTTTCCTTGATATTTCTATAAAGCCTGTAGTTTTNCCCATTTTAAAATCCTGACACTTTTTTCAAAACTTTTTTTCTTTTATTATTTTGTTGATCTTTAAGAACTTTTTTAAAGTCGTTTGGAACGACTTTAATAAATTTCTCTAATGAACTAGACCAATTTTTTATAATTGATTTTCCAATAATACTATTGGTTTTTTTGACATGTTTACTAATTAAAATTTTTAACCTTTGCTCATCAAAATCCAGCATTTCATATTTCAACTGCTTTTCACTAATTTTTTGGTTTTCTTGATTGACAAGAATTTTTTCTAAAGAGACCATGCCCATATTACAATTATTTCTAAAACTATTATCTTTATCATAAATATAGGCAATTCCGCCTGACATTCCAGCAGCAAAGTTTCTTCCTGTATTCCCCAAAATTACAACTGATCCTCCAGTCATGTACTCACATCCATGATCACCACAACCTTCAACTACTGATGTTGCTCCAGAGTTTCTTACAGCAAATCTCTCTCCAGCTATGCCATTTATGAAACATTCTCCTGATATCGCACCGTATAAAACAGTGTTACCAACTATAATATTCTCACTTGCTATGAGAGAACTTTTTAGTGATGGGAAAATAGATATTGATCCACCAGATAGTCCCTTGCCAACATAGTCATTGGCGTCCCCTTCAAGACTAAAATTAATTCCGTGAGCAAGCCAAGCACCAAAACTTTGACCTGCACTTCCTTTGAATTTAATATTTATAGTATTTTTGGGTAGACCTTTATGACCAAACTTTTTTGCAATTATTCCTGATAACATTGCTCCTACACTTCTATCAGTATTTAATATATTAAGCTTAAGATTGCTCTTTTCACAATTATCTATAGATGAGTTAGTCTCTGAAATAATTTTCTTATCTAATACTTTACTAATTTTATGTTTTTGCTTTTCCGAGTTGAAGATTGAATTTTTACTATTAACATTAATTTGNGTAATAAGATTAGATAAATCTAAGTTATTTGCTTTCCAGTGTTTATTAGCTTCATCAAAATCTAAATAATCTCTTTGGCCTATCATATCATTAAAGTTTTTGAAGCCTAAATCAGCCATAATTTCTCTAACCTCAGATGCCAAAAATGTAAAAAAGTTTACTATATGCTCTGGCTTTCCAGTAAAATGCTTTCTTAGTTCAGGATCTTGAGTTGCAACTCCTACGGGGCAAGTATTAAGATGACACTTCCTCATCATTATACATCCTTCAGCAATAAGGGCTGATGTCGCAAATCCAAATTCATCAGCTCCTAAAAGAGCGCCAATAACGACGTCTCTACCTGTTCTCAATCCACCATCAACTTGAACAGCTATCCTTCCTCTTAAATCATTAATTAATAANGTTTGGTGGGTTTCTGCAAGACCCAATTCCCATGGCCCNCCAGCACTTAATACAGATGTAAGAGGACTAGCCCCAGTTCCACCATCATGACCAGATATAGTAACATGATCAGCAAAAGCTTTACTTACTCCAGCAGCTACAGTGCCAACACCAAATTCAGAAACTAATTTAACAGAAATTCTAGCCTTTGGGTTTACATTTTTAAGATCAAAAATAAGTTGAGCCAAGTCTTCAATGGAATATATATCGTGATGTGGGGGNGGCGAAATTANACCAACACCTGGTGTAGANTGTCTTATACTTGCAATATATTTATCTACCTTATGNCCAGGAAGTTGNCCNCCTTCACCAGGNTTTGCCCCTTGGGCCATTTTGATTTGAATNTCATCAGCATTTGACAAATATTCGGTTGTGACACCAAATCTCCCNGANGCTACCTGTTTAATTTTTGATCTTAAAGAATCTCCACTTTCAAGTTTTTTATATCTTATTGGGTCTTCACCACCTTCTCCAGTATTTGAACGGCCTCCTAATCTGTTCATAGCAATTGCAAGCGTTGAATGAGCTTCAGCAGAAATTGAGCCCAAAGACATAGCACCCGTTGCAAAACGTTTGACTATAGCTTTTATTGGTTCAACTTGTTCTATACTAATAGGTTTATTGATTTTTTTAAAATTAAGTAAGCCCCTTAAATTTTTAAGTTTTTTTGTCTGGTCGTCAACAGAGCTTGTATACTTTTTAAATTGATTATAATTTTCACTTCTTACAGAATGTTGAAGTAAAGTAATAGTTTCTGGTTTCCAAACATGTTCCTCTCCATTAACCCTAAATGCTAAGTCACCACCNACGTCTAGTTCATTACTAAAATTAAGNTTTGTATCAAAAGCTANAGTNTGCCTTTCNTTAACTTCTCTCTCAATTTCATCTATAGTAATNCCTTCAACTTTNTTNGAGGTGCCAGTAAAATATTTTTCAATCACTTTATCTGAAAGGCCTACAGCNTCAAAAATTTGAGCTCCACAATATGATTGAAAAGTTGAGATACCCATTTTTGAAAAAACTTTGAGCATACCCTTACATATTGATTTTATGTAATTTAAATGAGCTGTCTTTTCTGAAATNTTAATCTTATTTTCATGAATTATGTTNGAAATTGTTNCAAAACCTAAATATGGGTTAATAGCCTCAGCTCCGTAGCCACTTAATAAGCAAATGTCGTGAACCTTCCTGGCTTCACCAGTCTCTACTACAATACTCACCAAAGTCCTGAGCCCTTTTTGTATTAAAAAATGATGAATTGCACTTGTGGCAATTAAAGCTGGAACTCCGTATTTTGATTTATTAATTCCTCTATCTGATATTATTAAAATATTTGTATTTTTAACTTTGACTGCATTTTCAGCTTCATTGCATATATTATTTATAGCAGTAACAAGGGAAATCTTTTTGTCAAAAGTAATATCCACTGTGTGAGAATTGAAATCATTTTCAATCTCTTCATTTATTGTTTTAAGAATTCCTAATTCATTATCAGTTAAAATTGGATGATCTATCTCCAAAAGTTTATTTGTATTTTGATTATTAAAATCAAAAATATTCGGCTTTGCACCCAAATATGTTTTGAGAGACATGACAACTTCTTCTCTTATTGGGTCAATAGGAGGGTTGGTAACCTGNGCAAATTTCTGAAAAAAGTAATCATATAAAAGTCTAGATTTATCAGATAAGGCCGCAAGTGGAATGTCTCTACCCATTGATCCAACTGGATCCTGACCATCAACCATCATAGGCTGAAGNAAAAATTTAATATCTTCTTTAGANTAACCNAAACATTTTTGTAGATTTAATAATTTNTCAAAATCATAAGATGATTTAGTTTTAGATCTNAGACTTGACAATCGAATTCGATCCTGGTTAATCCACTTTTNATAAGGAAATTCTGNAGAGAGNCTCTCTTTTAATTCATCATCTGAAATTATTCTTTTTTCCTCAAGGTCAACAAGGAGCATTTTTCCAGGTTGAAGACGCCATTTTATTTTTATATCTTCTTCTTTTATCGATGGCAGAACACCAACTTCTGAAGCCATCAGTATTGTATTATCNNCTGTAACTATATACCTTGCAGGCCTTAATCCATTTCTATCTAAGGTAGCAGCAATTTTTCTCCCATCAGAAAAAGCCATTGCTGCAGGTCCATCCCATGGCTCCATCAAGCCAGCAAAAAATTCATAAAAGCTTTTCCTACTTTTTTTCATAACGTTATTGTTGTTCCATGCTTCTGGTATCATTAACATCATTGCATGTGGAAGAGAGTAACCTCCCATAAGAAGTAATTCTAATGCATTATCAAATGCAGACGAATCAGAAGGATTTTTTTCTATAACTGGCCAAATTTTAGATATATCTTTACCTAGATATTTTGATTCTAATTTAGATTTTCTTGAGTTAATCCAGTTTTTGTTTCCTTGTACTGTATTTATTTCACCATTATGGCATAAATATCTNAATGGCTGAGCTAATTGCCATGATGGAAAAGTGTTAGTTGAAAATCTTTGATGAAACATTGCCATTGCAGATTTNAAACTTTTATTTTGAAAGTCTAAATAATATTTTGATAAATTAGGNGCTANNACCATTCCNTTATAAACAATAGTNCTAGTTGANAAAGAAGGAATATAAAANTTTTCTTCATTAATTTTGTTTTTNNGTAAAGNNCTNGAAATTAACTTTCTNACTACNTAAAGTTTTCTCTCAAGCTCACTTTCAGATTTTAAANTTTTACNCTTTCTAATAAATAATTGCTTAATATTTGGTTCATTNGCTTTAACTGAAACTCCTAAAACAGAACTATNAACAGGAACATCTCTCCAACAAATTAATTCNAGACCTTCNTTNACAATTATGTCTTTTATAATACTTTNTATTTTTNTGATTTCAGTTTGTGANTTTGGAAAGAAAATAATAC
>FUFK010079548.1_pt1 | contig 42651 bp, 38 predicted proteins | sample 1021851 | NCBI WGS metagenome assembly FUFK01 (sample SAMEA51879418, study PRJEB19060) | metagenome
TTCAATAATTGAAAAAGGAGAAATGCCAACGATAGTGCAATTGAGAGATTTGCAAGCAGAATTCAACGCCACTCACTATTAGCAAAGGGGTTGTTCAGTGACTACCCTTTGAATCATTGAAGGTGACTGCAATTCAGTCGGAATCTGAATCAACGACTGACTTCGCAACCTTTCCACGATTAACTCCAACTTGGTTCCATACGAGTAGTGGAGTGCCAATGATGGTGGCGCCTAGCCAAGTGAATATCGAGCTTCCCAAAACTGTGATCGTAAATGCTGTCACTGTCGAGATAGTCCCCGCACCCATGTAGGTGATGTGCATGCTAATCCTTTGCTTACCTCTTGGATTACTGCCATCACGTTGCAGTGTATTCTGCTGATATGCAAGAGCGATGCTGATAATTCCAAATGTCATTGGAACGGCAGCAAATGCCTTAGTTAATCCAAATGGAGCATCTCCAGAACTAGCAATAAATGCCGCCATAATTAGTAAAGCAATCCCACCTATCATTCCAAATTTGATGAGGAGATTATCGACCTTTGTAATCGCTCCTTTACGGTTAACTGCAAAACGCCAACCTACCAGTACAAGATATAGTGAAAAGAAAGCGATTAGAAGTAGAAAAGTGGAACTACCGAGAAGAAATAGAACAATCGAAGTTAGTCCAACTCCAACCATAGCATAGCCGTAAATGCGGCCAACTTTAGCGTGCGTTTTTGGACCCTTTTTGGTGATATAGGCCAATACCATAGTCACAATTGCTAATGCGCCACACAAAATATGTAGCCAAAGTACAGCGCTTTTCGCATCCATATTTTGAATCCGAAACCTGAGTGTTTTAAACTCAAGGTTTGATTGCTCTTGCAATGACGATTCGCTGTACCTCTTGTGTACCTTCGTAGATTTGAGTGATCTTAGCATCACGGAAGAAACGCTCGACTGGGAACTCTTTGGTGTAACCATATCCTCCCAATACCTGGACTGCTCTCTCTGAAACCCACATTGCAGTATCTCCAGCATACAGCTTAGCCATACTGGCCTCTTTCGTATGCCTTGGACCACCGTTCTCGTAGTGTTCTTCTTTAGCCCAAGATGCCTTGTAGACAAGGAGTCTGGCCGCATCAATTCGAGTAGCCATATCTGCTAGGTAACTAGTAATCATTTGATGATGAGCGATTGGCTTGCCGAATGCTTCTCTCTCATGCGCGTACTTCAAAGCAGCCTCATATGCACCTTGTGCGATTCCTAAGCCCTGTGCTGCAATACCGATTCTTGAATTATCTAGAGCGTTCATTGCAATTGCGAATCCCTTACCAGAGCCTTTCAGTACATTTTCGACAGGGACTTTACAATTCTCAAGAATTAGCGTACATGTATCAGAAGATCTGATTCCTAATTTGTCCTCTTTCTTACCTACACTGAATCCCTCAAAGGATTGCTCAACGATAAATGCAGTACTTCCACCATGTTTCTTTACTCCGTAATCAGGATGGTCAACATCCTTAGCGAATAGAACGTAGATTTGAGCCTGGGCACCGTTGGTAACCCACATCTTTTCTCCGTTCAAGATGTAGTGCTTCCCATCATCTGATAATTTTGCTTTGCAGACCATTGCTGCAGCATCGGTTCCAGCGCCTGCCTCCGAAAGTGAGTAAGCACCCACTTCGCCTGCTGCAAGCCTAGTAAGGTACTCTGACTTCTGTTCTTCGTTTCCATGAAGTGCGATTGTTTTCGCACACAAACCGACGTGAACACAGAACATTACTGCGAAAGAAGGGTCGACTCTGGCTAATTCTTCGATGATTATTGATTCTGAAATATCATCCACAGGGTTTCCGCCATACTCTTCGGGGATTGTTATTCCTTGCAGACCATACTCCAAAAATTGCTGCCATTCCTCTGCAGGAGGTATCTGATTTGCGTCTCTATGCTCGATTGTCGGAGGCAGTACAGACTCTGCGAAGTCCCTTACCATCTCACGAATCATCTGCTGCTCATCAGTCTCTTCGAATTGCATGTTACGGGCCAAATGGTTACAGCATTTTAGGGCTACCCCTCTGTAATTCACTTTTGCAGTGCGTTCATATATTACCGGTCTAACGGCGCCACAGGGTTGAGACCATGGATGAGGAAGTCATGGAATTCGGCATCGCTCACAGCCGCAAGTACTCTAGGGACCACCTATGGTACCAAGAAAAGGACGACCGCTTGGTAATCGGCATTTCTGATTACCTAGCTGCTGACATCGGAGAAGTACTCCGTGTCATCCTACCGCACGCTGAAACCGAAGTCGATGAAGAACAGAATTTATTCTCAATTTGGACAGCAGAAGAAAAATTGACTTTCCCAAGTCCTTTTGCTGGAGAGATTGCAGAAGTTAACGGCGAAGTAGAAATTAATCCGGAGCTAGTAAATGATTCACCATATGATATTGGTTGGATTATAATTCTAGATCCACACGACGTAAACATGGAAAATCTGCTAGAACCAGATGAATATGTCGATTTCCTAGCTGAAGGTTGAACACATTCCGGCAAAAAACAAACAACCGGAGTGATTTGAATGGACCTTGATAGACACGATTTTGAACTCGATGAGTTAATCGAGAGAATAAAAGGTCACGACCATCGTTTAGTTGCTCTTCAAATCCCCGAAGGCCTGAAAATGCAAGCATTGGAAATGATGGATGAAATCGAGGACGAAACTTCTGCTAAAGTTATTCTCGCTGCAGACCCTTGCTACGGAGCTTGTGATTTGGTTCACGATAAAATGAAAATGATGGGAGTAGAACTCGTTGCCCATATGGGACATTCACAGATGAACATCGATTCAGGGATGCCAACTCAATTCATCAATGTCACATACGATGGAGACCCTGCTATTGACCCAGTTTTGCCTATTCTTGCACAGCATAGAGCCATTGCTCAGGCAAGGCTAGCAGAAAGTGGCGATGTTGGAGATATTAGTCAAGAAGAAGCGCAAGAAAGATTCCTAGATGCTGTTGGAAGAGTTGCGCCTTTGAAAGGTGCTAAACTAGGACTTGTTGCCTCTATCCAACACTTGCACTTGGTTTTCGATTACAAGAAAAGATTCGAAGATGCAGGATTTGAGGTAGAAGTTCCAGTTGGTGGAGCAAGGTTGACATTCCCTGGACAAGTACTTGGTTGCAATTATTCTGGTGATGATGATGAAATCGGACACTATCTATTCCTTGGAAGCGGCGATTTCCATCCTATTGGCTTGGCGTTACATACTGGAAAGCCGCTTGCAATGCTCGACCCGTACACTGGCGATGCTACCGAAATGGGTGCTGAAAGGATTGAAAGAATTCTAAGGCAACGCTTCGGATTGATTATGGCAATACAGGATGCGCAGAATTTCGCTATACTGATCGGTGAAAAGCCTGGTCAAATGCGCCGAAGTTTGGCTCTCAAACTAAAGCGTGCTCTTGCAAAGCATGGTAAGAAAGGATACCTGCTAGCTTTGGAGCACATCGGTCCTGAATTGATTGACTTCTATCCTGTTGACGCCTTTGTCAACACTGCATGCCCTAGAATAGCAATTGATGATGCTGTGAAATATGGAAAGCCTTTGGTTACTCCATTCGAATTGGAAGTGGCCTTGGGAGAGAAGAAGTGGGAAACTGGATATCAGTTCGATGAGATACCTTGAGAGGGGTTCTCGGATTGAAAGTTCAATAACCATAGACGATAAGGCTCAGTAGTCATGAGTTCATATCTAGACCGCATCGGGGCAGGCCTAATCCTCAGTAGACCAGAGGTTTTTGGCTTTGATTTCGTACCANATTTACTTGTTGGAAGAGAAGATATCCAAAGTGAATTAGCCGCTATATTCGGCAGCATAGCGCATCCTGAAGGAACAGGTAGAGTCGTAATCACAGGACCAGTTGGTTCTGGTAAAACAGTCTTAGCTAAGCGTTTTTGTCAAGATATAATCAGACATTTGAGCGACAAGCGTAACATCAAGAGAGTTCATGTCAACTGTAGAAATGCTGCTACACCATCACGAGTCATGCAGAAGATTGTGCAGGATTTAGATCCTGGCCACCCTGATAGAGGCCTAGGTGTTGGTGAATTACTAACAAGTTTGAGAAGAATGTTGCAAAGCAGCAATACACACCTAATCGTGATTCTGGACGAAGTAGATCACCTTCTCAGGCGGTCTGGCGATGACATCATCTACAAATTGATGCGAATAGACGAAGACAGAGAAGGCGTTGGCACACTTTCGGCCATTTTGATTAGCCAAGAGCAGGTTCTGGACCTGCTAGAAAATGCGGTTATCTCTCGAGTTGGGAGATCAAATCATGTTCGAGTCCCTCCATATGACGAGAAGGGGCTGATGAAAATCATCGCACAGAGAACCGAATTGGGACTAGTAACCGGAACTTGCCCCGAAGAGATTCTCAACCTAATTGCTCAAGCTGCAGCACCATCAGGTGATGCCCGCCAAGCAATAGAATTACTCGAAGGTGCTGCAAAGCGTGCTGAGGCCTCAGGTCGCTCAATTATAGAATCGAAGGATGTTCAAAGAACAGTTGTAACTATGCCAACAAATGTCGATTCAATGAATCTCGAAAATCTACCTCCGCATGCAATGCTGGTCTTGCTAGGGTTGTGTAGGCGATTGAAGAAAGAAGAAAGCGTAACCAGTGGAGAAACTGAAAAACTCTATCACGTGGTTTGTGAAGAATATGACCAGTCACCAAAAGGGCATACTACTCTGTGGAAACATCTCAAGCGCTTGGCACAAGAAGATATAGTTGTGACCAAGACAGCAAAAGCTGACGTTGGCAGAGGAAGAACGCAGCACATATCGATGCCGCATATGCTTCCCAGCGATGTGGAAAGGCGCCTTGAAACACTGATTCCTAGCCGACTACGTCGCTGATTGACCATTTTATATCGCACAAAGGGCCTAAATACCCGTCGCATGTCGGCAGGCTGCTCAAGAGTTGATAACATGGCAGACACTACATTCGTCGCAGTAGTCAATGACACAAATCCAGACAACGGAGGACGCTCCTACAACCTAACAGTTAGTGGGAACAATCTATCCCAATTCCTAGGAAAGAAAATCGGCGACGTCGTCGATGGAATCTTCGTAGGAGAAGGCGACCAAACGCTTGCTGGATACAAACTGGAAATCACTGGAGGCTCAGATAAGACTGGAACTCCAATGCGTTCCGACCTAGAAGGCGGAACACGACAATCTGTCCTAGTTACCGCATCAACCGGATTCAAGGGGCACAACCTTGTTCACAAGGCAAAGGGCGGAGAAAAGAAGAGATTCCGTTACAAGCCTGATGGAATGCGCAAGCGCCGCAATTTCCGTGGCAACACAATCACCCAAGATACTAGACAAATCAACCTCAAAGTTGTAGAGGCTGCTAACAAGAGCCTTTCAGACATCCTCGGAGCAAATTCAGAGGAGAGCAGTGAGTGAAGCCGCGAGGCTGATCTGAGGTACTGGAGGAATGGGAAGCATGGCACGCAAGCTTCCCGCACAACCTGAAGTCAACATCGGCCTAGTTGGTCACGTGGACCACGGAAAGACTACTCTAACCCAAGCACTGTCAGGTGTATGGACCGATACCCACTCTGAAGAAAGAAAGCGTGGAATCTCAATTAAGCTAGGATATGCAGATACTGCATTCTACAAGAATAGCGAGGGAGAGTACTATGCAACTGGCAAGAGACCAGATGGAGGAAATGACGACGCTACTGAATTACAGAGAGTTGTCTCATTCGTTGATGCACCTGGTCACGAGACTTTGATGGCGATTATGATCACAGGCGCTAGTATCATGGATGGAGCAATGCTGATGGTTGCTGCAAATGAGACATGTCCACAGCCTCAAACAAGAGAACACCTGATGGCATTGGAGATTGCAGGCATTGAAAACATAGTAATTGTTCAAAATAAAATTGACTTGGTAAGTCGTGAAAGAGCAATTGAATCACACAATGAAATCAAAGAATTCCTCAAGGGAACAATCGCAGAAAACTCGCCAATCATTCCAGTCTCTGCTCACCATGATGTCAACCTAGACATACTGATTCAAGCCATTGAGGCTACAATTCCAACTCCTGACCGCTCCAAAGATAAGAGAGCGATTATGCACGTAGCACGCTCTTTTGATATCAATAAGCCAGGAACTCGCCCTACAAAGCTGCGAGGTGGTGTAATTGGCGGCAGCATTGTTGAAGGAGAGTTCAACATTGGTGATGAAATCGTAATCGGCCCTGGAAGAAAGATTGGGAAAGGCAACAAGGTTCGCTACGAGCCAATTCACTCCAAGGTAACCAGCATGCAAGGTGGAGGTCTGAACCTAGGAAACATGCATGCTGGAGGTCTTTGTGGCATGGCCACCCCTCTAGACCCTGCAATAACTACCGCTGACAATTTATCTGGTCAAGTTGTAGCTAAGGCAGGAGATTTGCCTGAGATTCGTGAATCAGTAGATATATCCATCAATTTGATGAAAAATATGGTAGCAGGAGAAGGCGAGGATGCTTCTCCAATTATGCCACTGCGTTCCAATGAGATGTTAATGGTAAACGTGGCAACTGCAACCAGTGTAGGTGTTGTTTCCAATGTCAAGAAAGGCAAAGCAACTTTGACACTTCGACTTCCGATTTGCGCAGATAGTGGACAAAGAATCTCGCTATCAAGGCGTGTTGGTTCACGCTGGAGATTAATTGGGCACGGAACTATCGAGTGATTTCTATGCCTCGGATTTTGATTGATGCCTGCGGCTGGGTCGCAGTCATTGAAGCAGGGATAAACATCGATTTGGAATTGCTGAAGTGTTGTGGTTACAAAGACCTAGCAATTATTCCGAATGTGATTTCTGAGTTGAAAGCACTAAACGATTCGAAACTCATGATCTCTATGTTAGAGTCTAAAGCGGAAATGTATGACGCTCCTGAAGGTGTTGGAAAGCACACTGATGACCAATTATTTGCTTTAGCAATAGAGAATAGGTGGCCGATTTTAACAGTCGATACAAACCTAAAACGAAGATTGTCTCAGTCAAACATTCCTTGGATCGAAGTAAGTGGAAGGTCTCACCTAAGAATGATTGAATGAATAATGCCGGTGATTATTTCATATACTCCAAGAATTGCACCCGACCTGTGGCTACAAATCATTCCGATGTAACAGTGACAGAGTCGGAGGTAATTATCAACGACTCAGAGGAGATGGTCGATTTGTTAGTCTCACTAGGTGCAGACATCAATACTGCAAAGACTCTGATGTGTCTTCACGTACACGGTCCTTCGAAATCAAGCGAGTTACAATCTAGGTGTGAATTGAGGCAACCAGATGTTTCAATTTCGATTAACAAATTGAAGAAAATGGAAGTTATTCGCATCATATCTTCATCTAGTAAAGGAAGAGGTAGACCTTCACACATCTATGAACTAGCAATGCCTCTCAGTGAGGCTTTAATTCCATTCAGGCAACAAGCAAAAGAAAGACTATCTATTCTTCAAAATCAGTTATTGCGGCTTACTGAGCTTGCCGATTCAGCAAGCGATTAAGGCAGTGTGAATAGTTCATCATCACCATGCCCATCTAGTAGCCGCAATTTTACTCCCGCATCTATCCATGCATGTGCATAATTAATTGCACCAAAGGCACGAACATAGTCTCCTGTGTCCATAAAATGCTTCGCATCACTGGCATAATCATCAGCCATTCGTAGCAATACAGCGAGTTGTTGTGACTCTGGACTTCCTTCTTTTGGAATAGGAGTTGCTTTCTCTCTAGCCATTTTTGTGAGATTCAGATAATGATTCAATCTCTCTTCTGTCACCTTATCGCTGACCATTTAGTCACCTCTTTGTCTTGCAAGCAAGCGATTTACATCCGAGGTCCTACCTAGCGACTCATACAAGTCTATGGCTAGAGAAATCCTACCTTCATCTTCAGCATCACAAGCTCTCTTGAAGATCCTGCGTCTCTCTTCCCAATCGCTCGCTACCTTGGCCTCTGCGACCATCTTCTGCATTTCCACTCTTCTCAATTGTGATAACTCTGGAGATTGCCATAGTCTGACCAAACCGTCTCGTTTTACTGTAGCCATCGTATCTGCTGCCAGACCTATCAAGAAGTCACCCAATTCAGAATTTGTAGATTTGATTGCAACATTTTCTGTCATGCAATGAATCCCTCCTTCGATGGATAGAACCCACCATCCATCTCCCGCTCTGTGGGCTGAAAGCGGTTCAAGAGAGCGTGTGTCGATTGTTTCTAGGCTATCCCACCCGTAGGGGTGAGGTGAGCCTTCCCACAGCATTCCATCGGCTGATTGGAGCAATATCTTCCCACCAGACATTCGACTAACCCAAGACCAAACTCTGTCTTCCAAAAGGCGTTGAGAATCCTCATTCGCTAGTCTTGCACACCTTAGTTTTCCATCCTCATCTTGCCACATAAGGTGCTCTCGGTCAAACCATCCAATCAATCTACGAACTCCACCTACGTCTAGGCGTTTCAAACCGCGGCCTTCTTGATTGAACACGTGTAATTGTCCTTTTCTGCAGGATAGAACCCAACCGCCACCAGGTCGAGGTAGGATGTCACTGAATCCACCAGTAGTGGATCTTCCTTCACCGATTTGGGTTCCGTCACTTACTCTCAGTAAATGGAATCCGTGGCCACACAGTGCGCCGATTTTCCCTGAATCATGGGCTGCTGAATGAACACGGAATGGTAATGAACGCTTCCATCTTTGATTCGTTTCCTCATCTAAGAGAATTAAATCGAGTCCACATGAGACCAGTAGCTCATTTCCTACATTACATGCTGTGGAAATCAAATGAGGGGCTTGCCAAGACCTCGAAACCGACCAACTCATACTACCGCCTCCATCATTCCCCATGCGATTAATTGCGCTCTAGCATCATTTGTGAGTTTGAACATTCTAGTCCTTCCTTTTTGTTGAACTGACAGTATTCCTGCTCTATAGAGCCGATTACTCATCTGCGACATTCTCGGCCTACCCACATTTAATCTATCCCGTAGACGATTGTCAGAAGGAGAATATTCTCTAGTAGAAGCTACTTCGACTAGAACCGCTTCACTCTTTGACAAATTTCTCAAAGTGTGGACATCCAAAGGATTGCTTTCTTTCTGCCCTATTGTGGGCCTTCGCATAGCAGCCAGTAATTCAGCAAGACCCAGGCCCTCTGGAACATTTAGTGCATCCAGTAATTGCGTGAATAGGCCTTCCACATCACCAACTGGTTGCGAAAAACTCTCAGGTGATGCTTGTGCCTCGGTATAATCTTGGAAATCCTCAGCAGGGAAATCTTCCAAATCCTCATTTTCAACATTTTCATTCTCTTGGACTAGCATTGCTTCAGGGTTATCTGAGATCCAAAGGCGGTTCGCATCTACCCCTTCCGGTTCTCTTGCAGGCTTTTTGGCGGTATTCTTGTCGAAAGGTGGTGCTTCCTGCTTGTTTATCCTATTCCTGGCGGCTAAGGACCTAAATGCGCCCATTGGCAACGGGAACGATTGTGGAGAGGATTCAGCCACTATAATTTCAGGTTCTTTGGCTAACTCCTCCAAATCAAGGTCAAAAATTGGTCCCGTATCTTCTTGTTCAGTATCTTCCTGTGGAACTTGTTCTTCTTCGAAAACTGTGTGTACAATCTCAGGAGTAGGTTCGTCATACTTCATTTCTCTTGGATTAGCCCTCTCTTCATCTACCATATCTCTCATCAAACGCATTACCTTCGAAGGAGAGCCGGATGTTTTCTCAAAAACATAATCCAGAGCCAACTGGGGCATTTCCCACGATATCTTTGAGGCGCTAGCAATTCGAGTCTGGCACAATTCTTTGACCTGGTGAATATCCAATGAATGAATCACATCGTCATGGTCAAACCGGTTGACTAGAGCGGTAGGCCATTGTGCTCGCTGTTCAGTCGACAGTACAATTACAACTAATGCGTTAAGCCTTTCAAGAGGTGCTGTTAACGTAGATAGAACTTCAGAAAGGTGCTTTCCATCTACATTTGAAAAGTCCAAGGAGATTAGAGGAATAGGCCCTTCAATACTCTCTGTTTCGCTAACAAGCCTTGATACCATTTCCTGAGTACTAGAAGGTACATCGAAACCAACTAGAGAAACGAATATTTCGTGGAGAATTTTGTGAGCATGTTCAGATGTTGGGAACATGTCTAAGTGAACGCTTTTACTAGTTTCTTCAGATACACAACGCATCAGTGATGAACGTCCAGAACCGTTCTCACCAATCAATAACACCATTCTGGCAGTTCTAGCTTTTAGGAATCTCGTCCATCTTGCACTGATCTCATCTCGTCCAATCAGCATATTTGATTGGCCTCTTTCCAAAGGTCTTGCTTTGAATGGATTCTCTCTCAATGCAGGGATGTCCAAAATCGGCACATCTTCGCTCATGATAGCACTGGGATTTACTGAGTATATGATGTTTCAGTTACAAGGCGGGGCCTAGAGGCCCGTTAGAACGCGTTAAATGAATTGCCATAATCTCAATTATTGCCGAATTAACACTTGGTTAACACATAGTTAACGCGTTAGTCGAAGCGTTAATCGTCGGTTTATTCATCAAGTAGACCCTATTGCCATAGAATGGAGACAAGCCGTATGCCAGTAGACGATAGCAGGCTTTCTGGATTCTACAAACTATCAGTAGAAGATAGAAGGAACAAGGTTGCACAATTGTCCGGACTTTCTCCCGAAGACATTGATGCTTTAGCAAGTCATGGCGAATTGAGCGAGGTGGCAGCAGATCGTATGATTGAGAATGTCATTGGAACTATGTCGCTGCCAGTAGGTGTTGCAACCAACTTTGTAATCGATGGCAAATCATACCTAATTCCATTCTGCGTAGAAGAATCAAGTATTGTTGCAGCAGCCAGTAATATGGCCAAGAGATGCCTAGTTAATGGTGGATTTAGAACCAATAATGACGACCCGGTAATGATTGCTCAAATCCAGGTTTTGGATTTGCCCAATGTAGAGGAGGCTGCCGAATCAGTGCTAACTGCAAAATATGAATTGATGGCAATGTGTAATTCCCTTCCTTCGACAATGATTAAGCTAGGAGGGGGATGTAAAGACATAATCACAAGAAGCATTGATTCCATGTCGGGAAGAATGCTAATCGTCCATCTGCTTGTAGACACTAGAGATGCCATGGGCGCTAATGCGGTCAATACCATGGCTGAACTAGTCAGTGGGAAAATCGAGGAAATAACTGGGGGTAGAGTCCATTTGAGGATTCTATCTAACCTAGCAACTCATAGATTGGCAAAAGTGGAAGCAACGTTCACTCCCGAGGAACTATCTGACGATGGNACTAGAGAGAANGGTAGCAAGATAATTTCAGGCATACTAGAAGCGCATCACTTCGCCATGGCTGACCCATACCGAGCAGCCACCCACAACAAGGGCATAATGAATGCAATAAGCGCCATTGCTTTGGCATGCGGCCAAGATTGGAGAGCGATAGAAGCAGGATGTCACGCCTGGGCTGCTGTAGAGGAAGGGACTTACAAATCGATGACTAGGTGGAACAGAGATGACGATGGAAACCTGGTTGGAAGAATAGAGACTCCAATGGCAGTAGGAATTGTAGGAGGTGCTTCAAAGGTACATCCCGCTGCTAGAGCAAACCTGTCAATACTAGGAGTGGAATCTGCACAAGAGCTGGCAGGGATTATGGCGGCAGCAGGCATTGCTCAAAATCTTGGAGCAATGAGAGCATTAGCAACCAGTGGAATCCAAGCAGGGCACATGAAATTGCATGCAAAGAATATGGCTGTAAGTGCTGGAGCCATAGGTGATGAAGTTGAGCAGGTAGCAAATATTGTAAATACTCAAAATGGCCCCGTAACCCAACAATTAGTCAAGGATACATTAGAAAGCATTCGAAATGGATGATTACTCATCCTCTCCGACATCCAAAGTGGTCTGAACACCGCCTTCTTCATCGGTTTCATCCCTAAGTGCTAATTTGCTTTCCATACCATCAAGCATGCCTGAAGTGGTAACCATTTCTCTAAACCATGCCTTGACTTTCTTACGGTCAGTGTGAGGGCAGCCAAACATCTCAGAAAATCTGCGAGTAGTAGTTAGTCTGCGAGTATTTCCATCTCTTCTGCGTCCAATCAGGCCTGCCTGAGCTAATTCTCTAATGTGATCATATGCTCTTTGACCTAGCAATTCAACTAATCTGGATTGAGGCATTGGCTGGTGATAAGCGATCAATGCAGCCGCTTTGAGTAATTTCGGAGGCAATTCTGATTTGGTTTCTTTTGGAAGGTGGTCGGCAATACCTGGCTTAACCTCCATAGCCCATTTATTGCCAATCTCTACGACTTGAAGTCCTCCACCTCTACGGCGTTTTATCGTAGATTGCAAATTACCAATCGATTCTAGGATTTCTTCTTCTTCATACCCTAGATTTTCAGACATTTCAGATACGCTCAACGAACGTCCAGCGCTGAACAGTATTGCTTCAAGTAAAGTTTCCAATGGTACTTCTGACATGTAAATAACTCCTTACTCCACTAGCCAATCTTCAGGATCCTCAGATTCTGACTCTGCTGCTAGTTTTGCCATCTCTTCCTGTTTCAACCTTTCTTTTTCTTCTTCGAGTGCTTGTTGAGCTCTTTCAGCAAGCCTGACAGCATGCCTCATGGATTCTGTTTCATCACCCTTGATAGATTCGGAATCCTCTTCCATCAATTTCTCAGCCAAAACCGTTACCTCATCAAAAGTAGACGCATTTGGCCACCTATCTTCGAGCATAATCGGGTCATCTGGGCCCTCTTGGCTAATCCATGCATAACCTCTGTGAGTTAGGAATAATCCTGCTACGAACGATGTTATCTTTGATTCGACATCATATCCTTCAGGAATTTCACCATAAGTCTCTAGGAGGATTTTCTCTAATTCAGTAGTCACATCTTCAACGGGAACCTTGGTTTGTCCAAGTTCCTGGGTTACTTTTCGCATTGCAGTCCAACATCTGCGGATGTCACCCTCCATGTCCTCATTATGCATTCTCGAACCCACATTGTCGAGCATATTCTTGAGTTCCTCAGCATGTGCCTTACGATATTCTTCCTTTGCCTTGAGGATCTCTGCTTCATCACATGCATCCTTCAAAGCAGATAGCAGTTCACCGAGAGTAGAAGGCCTTCCCTCGTCTCTTCTCATTCTCTCTCCGAAGAACGCAGGAAGGTGTTGGTCTGCACTACCTTCCAGAACTGTGGTTGTGAAAATAAATTCTTCATCATCATATTCTGCCTCCCAACCAAAGTCAATGAATTCATCCTCATCTTCCATATCCATGGCAATCACTCTGTCAAAAAGAGTGGATGCCTGCTGAGTCAATACCTCCCAGGACATGCGAATCAAACGGCCACATGCAGGCAAATCAAGTCCTGCGGCTTCTTTTCTTACTCGTTGTGTGAACAATTTCAAGAATGCTGAGAGGTCGATATTCCAAGGATCCATGCCTTCTTCCTTTACCAATGAGAGAACCAAAGCGACTGACCTGTCAAAGGGGTCGCTTAGGACTTGGTGCTCAGCATTATCTTCCTGTGCAATTCGTATTATGCGGTCAGCATAGCGCTCAGCCTCACTAATCTCTTCCTCTTGACTCATCAATTGGTCGAGAATGTCTTGGCGCAGGAACCAATCGTCAAGGACAGCTTGCTGCATTCTCAAACCTCCTGCTCAGCCTCGGATTCTTCTTCGATTTCATCATCTTGCGCAAGCAATTCGGATACGATTTGTTGTCTCTCTTCGATATCCTCATTCAACTCTTCAGCCCTTTCACTCAATGCAGAGAATCCTGTTTCCTCGGATTCCTCTTCATCCTTAATGTGATTTAGCAGTCCGCCCAAACTCTTCGGAGCAGGCAGGGCACTAGGCACCTCTGGCATTTCCTCAGCGATAATTCTAGCTTCCTCAATACGTGAATGATTCTTGTCAGATGCATCGCTAGCCTCCTTTTCGGCTTGAGCGCCCAACTCAATTGCACGGTCTCTGTCAAAGTCGACGATTCTTCTAGAGCATCCGTCTCCACCGTGTGTGATTCCGATATGGTGGTCAGCAAGTTCCAGTGAAACTTTACGAAGAGTGACCATAATGAATTGAGCCGCTTCACTTCTGTTTCGGCATTCTGTTGCAATCAACTTGGAGTTAGGTACATCCAAATTCTGGTCGACTTCATCAAAGTAGTAGAATGGGCTTGGGTCATGGTCCTGAATTGCGAAAATCAGAGACAATGAAGCCATTGATTTCTCTCCACCGGATAGGCCTTGCAGTCTCGACTTGTTCGACTTACCACGTGGCTGGGCCCACATGTCAAGCCCACCTTTGAATGGTTCTTCTGGATTCTCGAGGAATAATTCGCCCCTGCCTCCATTTGAGAGACGATTGTATACGACCTTGAAGTTTTCATTGACTTCTTTGAGAGTAGATAGCAAGCGCTTCTTTCTCTGGCTTTCGAGTTTATCCGTGATGTCGATCAATCGCTTTCTCCTCTGTTGTAGAGTCTTGAAATCATCCTTCATTTCATCTAGACGAGCCTTACAAGCATCATACTGCTCGATAGCTAGCATGTTGAAGTTACCAAACTTCTCAAGTTTTCTTCGAAGTTCGTTAACTCTCTTTTGTGCATCTCCAACATTAGGTAAATCAGCGTCATCATCTGCCACAGGAATTGATTCTGTTGCCATTTCAACTAGCAAATCTGCAAGGTTTTGCTCTCTAATTGCAAGGCTTTTAGCGATATCTTCAGCCATTGAACGGCTGTTGATTGCTGAACTCGCTTTCTGGTTGGCATTGGCTTTGACCTCAGCTCTTTCTTCAACCAATTCTTTCCTCTCATTCTCTAATTCTTCATGCTCTTCTAGCAATGAAGCACGTTCCTCTTCCTTCGCCTTTAGTAGAACTGTCTCTTCTTCTATAGCAGATTTCCATGCCTTGACTGACTTTTCTCTACCTGCCATTTCAGCTTGGATTTCATCTGCTCTAGAAGTCAGTGAATCCAATCTTTCGCCCAGTAAGTCTCCTTTTTCTTTACCACTATCTAGGGTAACCTGTGCTTTGTTTGCAGCTCCTTCTGCTTCTACCCTTAGGGCTTGAGCATCTAGGAGCCTCTCACGTATTCCCTCAGGGCTAGCGTTTTGAACATCTTCTGAGGCCTTGTCTCTTGCAGCCTCGGCCTCAATTAGTCGAGCTTTAGCGCTCTCAATCATTTCCATCTTTCCTACATGGTCTGATTCTAAGTTGGAAAGTCTTCTTTGTAGTTCGCTTGCAGCTCCTTTTGCTTTATTCAATTCTTTAGCAGCAAGTGCTAACTCTGCCTTCATGGTTCCTGCCTTAATCGAGTGGTCGTCTTCTGCAATGGAGTTGATTCGGCCACGTATCTCATTCTGCCTTGTTCTAGCCTCACTTAGTGCAGAAGAGACTGTTTGAGCGATTGCGTACAACCTNTCAACTTCTCCAGCCAACTTGTCGACTTCGCTAGCACCGTGGATTTTTCCACCGAATCCAGTCTTCATCTTCTGCTTGCTACCACCGACCATAGCGCCTCCTGGCTCGGTGATTTCTCCTCCAAGAGTGACTAATCGAACTCCACCCATCAATCGTCTTGCAGTCCCAATATTGTCTACTACCAGAGTGTTTCGTAATGCGTAAGCTACCGCTGTTGCGATTCTTGGATCATAATCGAGTAATTCGTGAGCGAATCCTAGCACACCAGGTTTGTTAACCGTCATTGCGGCTTTACCCGTCGCCCTGTTTGCCTGAATCTTATTCAAAGGCAAGAATGTCGCTCTGCCCAGTTTTCTACTCTTCAGCATGGCCATTGCTTCAGCAGCAACTTGGTCGTTTTCCACGACTACAGAATTCATTCCACCGCCTACTGCAGTGGCAAGAGCATCTGCGTGAGATGCATCTTTTGGAGCGCACAATTCAGAAATTGTACCGATTATCCCTTTCAGTTCGCCTCTATCTCTAGCAGCCATAACCGCTGCAGCACCTGGCGCCATGCCGTTGCTACCTGAGCGCCTGTCTAGTTCAGTTCGAGCCGCAGCGAGTTTCCTTTCTGCGTTTTGTAGATGATTATTCACTGTTGTCGACTCTTCAATGAGTTTCTTTTCAGCGGATTGTGCTTTGCGCAATTCTTCTCCAAGTGCTGTCCTATCATTCTCCGGATTAGACTCGCCTAGCTCTTCCATTTGCAGCTGCAAATCGTCATGCGCTAGCCTTGCATCATCGACCGCTTCCTCTGCAGCAGACAATTGTTCAGCAACCATATCTGCTTGATTAGCTACTTTCTCGGCTTCGATAATCGCATCATTAACCGATTTACGGCATGATTCAAGAGTTTCATTGGCTTTGGACAAGGATCGAGACAATGCTGCATTTGCAGTACCTGAATTTTCCAAAGTCTGTCTGATTTCGGCTTCTATCGCTTCTGTCTCTGCGAAAGCAGACTTGCTAGCATCCAGTGCTTCTTTAGCAGCGATTAGGCTCTCTTCGTGAGATTGTAGGTCATTCTTTGCCGCAGTGATTTGCTCTTCCAGTTCAACAAGTAATTCCTTGTCCTCGAAATCTGCAGATTCTGCCTCTTCAATGTGGTCCTTCTTCAGTGCCAGAGAGACTTGCAATTCACCAATTTGGGTGTTTAATCCACCTTTGTCTCCACCCATAGCTTCGGAAATTTGGGTTTCCAATTCACCTATTCTGTCATCCAGTGATAGCAAAACAATTTCTGCTTCTTTGACTTTAGATTCCAAATCTGCAGCCTCTCCCAGATACCTCGCTCTCTCTTCAGCGTGGTGTTGGATTTCGGCCTTTGCAGTTAGGTGGCGGGATTGTTGAAGAACGATATTTGCTGAATCATATTCTTCTTTAGTTTCCTTCGCCCTCTCAGCAACAGCTTTCTCTTTCTCCAGTTTCTTCAACTGGTCTTTTTGCTCTCCTTCGACCAAAGCGATTCTCTCAATGTAATCCTCAACTTGGCCTTTTTGCCTCTCAGCTTTTCGGATTTCATCATCGTATGAAGTGACTCCTGCGACTGAATCAAGCACTTTTCTGCGCTCCATTGCAGTCATGCTGGAAAGCCTAGTTACGTCGCCTTGTAGAACGATATTGTATCCGTCTGGGCGAGCATTAGCTTGGCCAAGAAGGCGATGGAAGGATTTCTGATTGCTTTCCTCTCCGTTTAGTAGGTATGTAGAAACGGTGTTGTTTGATTTGGTTAGCCTGACCTCTCTGGTCATTCTTACTTCGTCTGAGTCCAAAGGTAGTCTTCTGCGCCCATTCGAAAGTGTGGGATTCGCAAAAACTAGAGTGACCTTGGCATTTCTTGCAGGACGATTGGATTTTCCTCCATTGAAAATCAAGTCTTTGGAGTTCTGTGCACGCAAAACTTTGGCAGACCTTGCACCCAATACAAATTGAATGGCGTCTCCACAATTGGATTTACCAGAGCCGTTCGGGCCGGTGATTGCTGTAAATCCACGGTCAAATGGAATTACGGCTTCGCCCTTGAAAGATTTGAAATTCTCTACTTCAAGTAATTTTAGAAACATCCCTTTCCCTCATAATCAAGGCACTGAATCCTTGACCTCAAACCGTAAAGGACACGAGGGGGGTTTTGAAGGTTACTAGTCTCGCGCTCGCGAGAGGCCTATTCCACGACACCCTGAAATTAGCCACTGTACCCCTTTCAGGACAATATTCCGGTATTTGCACAACCATTGCAACCTTCACCATTACACAAGTGACATGTGCGGCCTGTATTGAGATCGAAATTATCACGCATTCCTCCTTCGAATGCATCCTCGTAGTTGGAAAGACCTTGATGACCCCAAAGGTCCCTCACAGTCTTGTATTTCGCAATACCTTTGGGTTTACGAGATTTTGATAGAGAGCCAAGTTCACCACCTTTCTTGTATGCAAGGTCAAGTTCTTGGATGGAATAATCTCTTTTCCTGCGTTTATCCTTCTTTTTGTCAAACTTGATTCGATATTTTGGACCTCTAATCAAGAAGATACCTAAGCCGAACAGACCAATCTGTACTGCGATTCCTGGAGCCGGGAATGGAAGAAGTGCTGCTAAATCATCCGATGAAGTTCCTGGCAATTGGTCGAATCTATCTGCAAGTGCAATACCGCAAAGAATGACTCCCGCAACGATGGCGATTTTTCGTATACGTAACGCCCATCTACCTTTCCTAGGCCATCTCATAAATGATGCAAAGAACATGAGGCAACCCTCTGCCAATAGCAGTAAATCAGGAGCCTCCCAAACCCCCGGAGTTGTTACGCAGGCGTTCAAATCTCCGGAGTCAAGGTCTTTCTGAATCTCATCGGCATTACAACCAGGGTCAGCTAGTCGCGATAGAATCACTTTTTGTGGGGGCTCTAGGCCCATCAGAGCACCAAATTCCACATTGGCAATAGAAAGGCCAACCAAAGCAAGGCCGATGATTGCAGCCAACTTCTTCATCAGGCCCATGTATGCCGGTGAACGGCAAGCACCTTATTGATGTCGCACATTTCTATGAGTCACATTTGAATGTAAGACACTGCACGACTGAGCGAAGACAATGTCTCGAGTGGTCATTATCGGCAGTGGAATAGCAGGTCTATTCGCTGCATTAAAACTCGAAAAGGCAGGGCATGAAGTAATCATCATTACCAAACAACGGCCTGAAGATTCCTCAACAAATTGGGCTCAAGGCGGAATTGCCGGGATCCTAGACAAGACCGATGGCAAAGGAATGGAATCGCATATTGCGGACACACTATTGAGTGGCGATGGATTGTGCGATGAAGAAATTGTCAGATGTGTCGTGGAAGAAGCAGGTGACAGAATTAGGGATTTACTCGCAGTGGGAGTCGAGTTCGAAAGAGAAGGAGAGGATTTCCATTATGTCAAGGAAGGCGGACATACATCAAGGAGAATACTTCACGCAAAAGATGCAACTGGAGCGGAGATTGAGAGAGCACTCAATAAAGCGGTCACAGAAAGTGATAGAATAACCATGCGCCCACATACACTCGGAGTTGACCTAATCCAAAGAACGCACCGCGACCCAGTAAATGGAATCAAAGGCATCTGGTGTTTATGCTTAGACAGTGGAGAAATGGAGGCTATTGCAGCTGATGCGATTCTAATCGCTACCGGAGGATGTGGCCAATTGTGGGAGCGGACTACCAACCCATCTGTAGCAACTGGAGATGGATTAGCCATGGCGGTAAGAGCAGGTGCTGCTAGTAGAGACATGGCGTTTTTCCAATTTCATCCTACAGCATTAATGTCTGACAACAAGAAGCCATTTCTGATTACAGAAGCCCTCAGAGGCGAGGGAGGAGTTTTGCTTGACAACAGGGGCCTGCAAAACTATAGAGCATCTGATGAGAAGCCTGATTCGTTTTCATTTACACTCGGTTTTTCTCCCCAAGGAAGCCTTGCAACAAGGGATGTTGTAGCACGTGCTTGTGACCAGAAAATGAAGATCACAGGTGCTGATAATGTCTGGTTGGTTACCGACCATTTGGATAGCGAGAAATTGCATGACCACTTCCCCACAATTGAATCCAGATTGAACAAATTGGGACTATCTCTGGGAAGAGACCCCCTGCCAGTCGCCCCTGCAGCACATTACATGGTTGGTGGATTGAAGGTTGACATTCAAGGAAGAGTTCTGATGCAAGATGACAAGCACATGCCTGGTCTTTACGCGATTGGAGAAGTAGCTTGTACAGGTATGCATGGAGCGAATAGATTGGCATCAAATAGCCTACTAGAGGCTGTCGTATTTGCAAACAAAGCATCGGAGCATTTCATTGCAAATCCAATCAATGACCTAGAGCAAGTTCCTGATTGGCGTGCAGAAGGTATGAAGCAATTACAGGAGCATGCACCCCTTGTTCGTGACTTGGAGACTCTGAAGAAAACCATGACTGATGATGTAGGTATTGTTCGAAGTTATGACAGACTTGAGAGAGCAAAACGAATGCTGAAGTTACTCGCAAATGAAGTCGATTTAATCTGGAGGAAGAGTATACCTTCCCGAGAATTAGTGGAATTGAGAAACTTGGTTTTAGTTGCTACGCACATAACTGAAGACGCGCTCAATCGCAAAGAAAACAAGGGATTGCATTGGAACAAGGACCTCATCTGAGTGCCTTAATTTGCGATAACAGCATCGAGTTTAGCGGAGTCGGAATACCTAATTTCTCCCCTCTAGCAACAACTTGGCCACAAAGGAAATCGATTTCTGTCTCCCTTCCAGCCTTGACATCGGCCAACATTGAGCACTCGTTTTCAGCGGTTGATTCCAGAACAGAGTGTAAGTTCTGAATCAAGATTTGATCTTCTTCGACCTCAACTCCTAGCATTCTAGCAACATTCGCAGCTTCTAACATTGTAGATTCCGCTTGAGAAATTAGTGGCTCAGTACGCAATTCACCGTTCAAAACACCGCAAATTGCAGCAAGAGGATTAATTGCGACATTGATGAGTAATTTATTCCAAATTATTGCTGACAAATCCACACTGTATTCCGTATCAAACATAGATAGTGTTTCAGCGAAAATCTCCCCTTTAGGCCCACCTACGGAAATACTACCTTTGCCAACCCATTCGATTTGCCCCGGAGTTGTTCTTTTCACAGCATTAGTGGTAACTCCTACTGCAGAGTTTTCGAAAACGAAACCACTCAAGATTTCGTGATTGCCTAAGCCATTTTGCAAAGAAAGGACTGGGCCGTCAGTAATCAATGCAGCAATTTGAGATAATTTCTCAGTGTCCTTAGCTTTGCAAGTGATAATTGATTGGTCAAAGGATTTCTTCATCGAAGGATGTATTCCAGCTTCGTCAAGGCTCACAGTCCATTGATTTGGTTCAACTTCAAAGTCCCAAATTCCTGAAACTTTCAAGCCAGAAATTGCCAGCATTGCACCATGCTCACCTCTAGCATGAACTAGAACCTCGTGACCTGCTTCAACTAATTTTGCAGCGATTAGACAACCGATAGAACCGGCACCTAATACGGCAATACGCATGATTAGACCTCGTGATTTACAAGATGTAGGATGACTTCACCCTCATTCAATTCTAACCATGCGAACGAAACTCCAGTTTCTGGAGCGACTGCAGACACATTAGTCACCTGGCCTGAAGTAAGGACAATGTCGTTAGAGACATCCCACTGTGGGCCGTTTCCATCAAACTCGATATTCAAAGAAACATCACTAGAGTCGAGGTTTTCGATAACGATTTGGTCATCGACGACTTCCACACTACCCAACCAATGCTGAGTCATATCTTCTCCAACTCCAATGGTTAACAGCGGCCCATTTCTAACATTGAACAATGAAGGGTTGTGCGCATTTTGGCAATCTGTAATCACAGCTCCATCTTCTACGAATAAGCGAATGGATTCATTAGAATCTTCTAGATTATTACTCGCTACAGGAAGAATGGACATATTCCACAAACGTGTTCCGTTATCGATGGACAAAGGTGGAGATGGTGTACCAAGACCCAGACAGTCTCCTTCATGATTTAGAGCTAAAATCGATTGACTAAACATCAATTCTTGCTCATCTAAGATTACCCCCTCATCAGGAATTATTACTACATCTTCCGCAGAATAATCCGCTTTGAATTGCGCTTCATTAATCTGGAAATCAAGTTCCTGCAACCATGACATGTCGTCACCAGACAAGGCGTCTATGCAAACCTCTGGAGAATCTTTGCTAACTGTTACATTGCCTTCGTCATCTAAGTTGCTCCAAGTAGCGAAATTGGGTAGTGTTGAGACGTTTATTGAAATTTGAGAAACTGAATTTAGGCCGATACAAGATTTTGGATCGTCCAAATCTCCATTGAACTGCCATGAACCAACAGGGAAAATACTCTGATTTGGATAGATATTGTGTGAAATAATTCTATCATCTACTTGCCAAAGTAAATCCATTGATGTTGAGTTCCAATCCTCCAACCATTGGAAACTAAATTTGAGTTTGATTGTTTCAAGAGGGTCAATCTCTCCCGAACATGATTCATCTCCCGCCTCACCTGATTTACAATCAATATTTGCTAAATCTGAAGTTCCAAACAGACCGCCAATATAGGCAACATTCCATTCATGTACAACTAGTGAGGGGTTGCTCACAATGATTGTCTGATTGAACCAACCATCTGCTATTTTCAATTCGTCTTCACCGATACTCCACTCGATTTCATCATCCCAGCCTTCATCTTCGAAGAAGGGCGTTGATGCGGGAAGAGCCAGCATGAATGACAGGAATAGTATCACTCCAATTCTTCTGTGGTCAGTATCAGGTAGACCTTTGAAATCATCAAGAATAATCGGAAGACGAGGGTCACTACCTTTTGTTATCAATAATGATGCGCACAAAGCCACGACTGGAACCCAAATACTCCAAGTTGCAAATGCTCCAAATAAGAATGCAAACAATAGTACTACCATCAATAGCATAACTTGTGTAGAACCAGATCTAGCTTCTGGAATCCCCATTCTTGCAATGAGTATTCTACCTCCTGGGAAAGTAGGAATCGGCAATAGTGAAACCCAACCAATGAATGTCAGTGTCATTCCTGCTCGTGTTAGGGGATGAGCCCATGAAGTCTTGAGAATCATAGATAATTCTCCTTCAATGCTCAATCCAATCAATTGAATCAATAGCGGCAATTCAATTGCGAGAGGAGATGTGCTTAGAGGTACAACATCTGGAGTAATTTTCAATCCCAAAATAGTGAACACCATACCCAGGATAATCATCACCAATGGCGCCGATAGAGCAGAATTACCTAGAGATGAACGGTCCGGCCACAAGCGAGCATCACTTCTTGGCAAAGATGCGAATCCAAGAATACCAAATGGCCACCAAACCATTGCTGGACCTGGTATAGGGAAAAGATGAGGTAAGTGGACTCCCTTTTGTGCAGCAACCCATTTTTGAACGAATGAGGCGAATATCAGTGCCCCAAATAGAGGCACAGTGTAGCCAACAAATGCATCCAAAGTAACATTTGAGAAGAACCAACCATCTTCAGGCCTTGCACCTTCCATCCACATTTCGCCTGCAAGTAGAGTTGTCAATATGGAAAGAAGCCACATTGAGGCGATGAACTTAGGCGATGGCCACTGATTGGTCGGATGAGGAATCAGTTGCAAAATCCACGGGTCATCTGGGTACAATCTAGCGCTGTAGCTTAGTTTTCCTAAGTGCTGATTGATTGAATTAAGCGCTTCGTGCATGTCTTCGTTTTCTTTTTCGGCGACCAAATAGGTAGGAGTTCTTCCACCAATGTCTTCCAAGACATGGCAGTACCTAGAGAGAACTCGCTGGAGTAATTCACGCTGACTCCAGGACTCCTTGTGGACAGGAATGACTTCTTCTTCAGACATAGAGCAAGCCTCCCAATGTTGCTTGGGTGACAACCGACCTCAATGAATGAATCGGGTGCAAATCACTTATTCTTGAAGCGCTTAAGACGGAATGTTTCTTCCCTTTCCATCTCTTCAAGTCTCAATTGAATGAAAACTCTAGCCTCTTCCAATTCAGGTATTACCTTGAACTCAAGAGCGTTTACACGTCGCTTGGTTGCTTCGATTTCTGCCAATAGTCGCTTTAGAGTAGCTTCCATTTCTGCAGCCTTGACCATTCTCTCGATCAGATCTCCAAATGAATCCGCAGCTTCATCGATATACGGCGAAGAACCTGTGAAACCGATTGAACGCTCTCCAAATGCCTGCTTTAGATTGGTTCCTGAAACAGATGGAACTACAACTCCCATGATGTTTCTTCTCTCGACTTCAACTTCAGGCGATGCAGAGTTTGCAATCGCAGCAGAGCGAACTTTCAATCCACCCTCGATAGCATTTGCAAGGTCGATTCTAGACTTTGCTAGAACATAGGATTCGGTAAGTTCCCTCTTTGCCTTAATCATGTCAGAAAGTAGAGTTCTGAATTCGTGGAATAAACCATCACGCTTCATCTTTAGCAACTTGTAACCATTCTTGGTCTGCTTGATTCTACGCTTGAGGTTAATCAATTCGCTTCGTGTTGGTGTAATATCCAATGCCATGTGATTTCACCTCCTTCTTTCTCCACTAGGTTTGATTCACTCTTTGTTATCAGGGTGGTACTTCTCAATCCACTTCTGGTCGAGACGTACAAGGTACTTGGTATCGATATCAGACATCAAAGTCCAGCACAGGTCCAGTGTTTCATCGATTGAACGGTCTTCATCACGGGATTGCCTTAGGAACTTATCCTCGAAAACACCAGAGAAGTCAAGCAATTGCTTGTCACGCTCATTCAGTGCATCTTCACCGACAATCGCTACAAGTCCACGAAGTTCACGACCTTGTGCGTATGCAGCATACATCTGGTCAGATACTGACTTGTGGTCTTCACGAGTAGTCTTTGCACCGATACAGGAACCCATCAGACGAGATAGTGATGGAAGAACGTTGATCGGCGGGTAGATACCAGCTTGGTGCAGTTCACGAGAGATAACAATCTGTCCTTCAGTAATATATCCTGAAAGGTCAGGAATCGGGTGAGTAATATCGTCACCAGGCATGGTTAGAATTGGGAACTGTGTGATACTTCCCTTCTTACCCTTTACAATTCCCGCACGCTCGTATAGCATTGCAAGGTCAGTGTACATGTAACCAGGATAACCACGTCGTCCAGGTACTTCTTCACGAGCAGCACCGATTTGACGAAGTGCGTCACAGTAGTTGGTCATGTCAGTATAGATAACCAGTACGTGGTAATCCTTCTCGAATGCAAGGTACTCAGCAGCTGTTAGAGCCAGACGAGGAGTAATAATTCTCTCAACCGCTGGGTCGTCTGCTAAGTTAACGAATAGTACCGCATTTTCTAGCGCACCGGTTCGCTCCAAGTCACTACGGAAGAAGTTGTATTCTTCAGAAGTAATTCCCATTGCACAGAATACTACAATGAATTCTTGATCAGAATCTTTCAGTTTTGCTTGACGAGCAATTTGCAGAGCAATGTCGTTATGTGGCAAACCTGATGCAGAGAAAATTGGCAACTTTTGTCCACGAACAAGAGTTGTACAACAATCAATTGCGCTGATTCCGGTTTGAATGAAATCGTGTGGGCTCTGGCGAGAGTAAGGGTTGATAGCTGCTCCGATGATATCTGCATCTTCTTCTGCAACAATTTCAGGCCCTCCGTCCTTTGGTCGGCCTGCACCGTCCAAAATTCGTCCAATTAGATCATCAGAAACTGGTAACTTAAACACGTCACCCATGAATTTTACACCAGTGTTTAGGTCAACACTAGCAGTTCCTTCGAAAACCTGAACGATTACAAGTTCGTCAGAGGTATCAAGAACCTGTCCGTTCTTGATTGAACCATCATTCATGCGAAGTTCTACGATTTCTCCGAATGCTACAGGTTCAGTTTTGTTCAAGAAGACCAGAGGTCCCTTGACGTCAGTGATTGTTCGATATTCCTTTCCAGACATTTCTATTCCTCCTAGTTCTCCTCAATCGCTGCTGCGATTTCTTTGTTCATTTTCTCAACGAGTCCATCGATTTCTTCTGAATAAGTCGATTCGAAACGACCACGCATTAATTCAGTCCTAGCAGGGACATTCACAACGTCCTGTAGGTCTGCTCCAGCAGCCATTGCACTCTTTGCAGACTCCTGGAAGGTTAAGATCGCCTTAGCCATCTTGTAGTGTAAGTCAACTGAACAGAAAGCATCTACTTCATGGAAACCATTCTGTTGCAGGAAGTATTCACGAATCATACGTGCTACTTCGAGCGTTAATTGTTGGTCTACAGGTAGAGCGTCGGAACCGACTAACTGTACAATTTCTTGCAATTCGGCTTCAACTTGAAGCAAACTGCTGATAGCGGTTCTAATTTCAGGGTAATCCTGTCCAATTTCATCACGGAACCATTGGTCTAGTGATGGTGGGTACAAGCTGTAAGAAGAAAGCCAGTTGATAGCAGGGAAGTGCCTCTGTCTAGCAAGACCAGCATCTAATCCCCAGAATACTTTCACGATACGAAGAGTACCTTGTGAAACTGGTTCTGAAATGTCACCACCAGGCGGCGATACCGCTCCGATAACAGTAACTGAACCATCGTCACCGTTCAGAGTTTGAACACGTCCAGCACGCTCATAGAACTCTGCAATTCTGCTTGATAGGTATGCAGGATATCCTTCTTCACCAGGCATTTCTTCCAGACGGGATGAAATCTCACGCATCGCTTCTGCCCAGCGGCTGGTTGAATCAGCCATTAGAGCAACATCGTATCCCATATCACGGAAGTATTCCGCAATTGTGATTCCTGTGTACACAGATGCTTCACGAGCAGCTACAGGCATGTTTGATGTGTTTGCAATCATGACCGTTCTGTTCATCAGAGGCTTACCAGTGTTAGGATCGATTAGGTGAGGGAACTCATCCAGTACTTCTGTCATTTCGTTTCCACGCTCTCCACAACCAATGTAGACAACAATCTGTGCGTCGGAGTACTTCGCTAGTGATTGTTGAGTAACAGTCTTTCCAGACCCGAATGGACCAGGAATACCTGCTGCGCCACCCTTCGCTAGTGGGAAGAGGAAGTCGAGGATACGCATACCGGTAATCAGTGGGGTATCAGGTGCATACTTCTGTTGATATGGACGAGGAGTACGTACAGGCCACTTTTGCATCATCTGCATAGTAGTGCCATCTTCAAGGGTACAGACATCCTCTGTCACNTTGAAATCTCCAGAAGAGATAGCCTTGACTGTTCCACCCTTACCCGGTGGAACCATAATCTTGTGAACGATTGTCTCGGTTTCTTGGACTGTACCAATCACTTGTCCGCTGACAACTTCATCGCCCTTGGAAACAGTGGCTTCGAATTTCCACTTCTTTTCCATGTCGAATCCATCTGCATCAACACCTCTTGTGATGAATACACCCATGACTTCTTCGAGAGTAGCCAGCGGTCGCTGAATACCATCATAGATTTGGGTTAACAGTCCAGGTCCTAGTGCGACAGACAGTGTTTCACGTGTGTTCAGTACCGGTTCGCCTGGGCGAATACCGCTGGTATCTTCGTACACCTGAATGACCGCTTTATCGCCGTGCAACTCGATGACCTCACCCATGAGACCTTCGTGTCCTACACGAACCACATCATACATTCCGGCTTCCATTCCAGTCGCTGTTACAACCGGTCCAGAAATTCGGTAAATTACTCCTTCATTGCTCATTTCCTCTTCCTCCTTGGATTTGGTTGGAATCACTTCCAAAGGTCAACTCCTATCGCCTTGCGAATTGTTTCGCGAAGGGTCGTGTCCTCCTCAGTTCCAATTCCTAGAACTGTAGGAGTAACACTTTCTGAGAGTCTGTCACGCAGACGCTCAGGTAGGGCGGACAGAACCGCGGAGTCGACCACCACGATTCCCACACCCTTCGTTGTGAGTAAATCCCTGAAAACTTTGGAAGTTTCTTCCTCGCCTTCTGGGTTATACAAGGTACTAATGCCGGCCAATTGGAATCCGAGTGTGAACTCGGGACTGCCTACTACTGCGATTTCCATTCATGACACCTCAAAGAACGTGTGCCTCCAGCACTTCAGTTGACAATCCAGCCATTCGGCCTCTGACAATGAAACGTAGATCTTCAATTTCCTGAATCTTTGCCGACACATAGTGTATTACTGGCAAAGCGGAGATTGGATGGAGGTAGCTCATACGCTTCATCTGGACGCTTTCTCGATTTTGCAACCAGGTGATAACAGGGTCCAACGTTCTCTCATCTTCAGATTGAGAGAGAGTCATTTGGAAACCATCTAAGTCGAACTTATTCGACTGGCGTAGTACTTCAAGAAGCCCTTCTCGACCGCTAGCGGCTTGAGAGAAGCTTCTTTCCTTGATTAGACGGCCACCAGAGATGAGCGCCTGTGTGATTTCCTCAGAGTTCAAGCCGAAAGCTTGTCCTTCGAGTATATTGATTATGTTTCGATGATCTATTTCGCTAGCCATGAGATTTCGTAATAGACGAATCTCTGGCGCTCCTCCCTGAAGCATTTTCAGTGAGTTTCTGAAATAGTGTCTGTCAAGTGCATCTTCATACTTCTGCAATCCTTCTTCTTCCCCAATAGCAAGTAGCGCCTTCCCAAACGGAAGTCTGCGCATTTGCTCAACTGCATCACGAATTGTCTTAGACTCTTCAATGATTTTCAGCCAAGGGACGTTGATTTCGCTCTCTTCTGGCAGGATTGAGTGAGCTACCTTCTTCACATCTACTTCGTTAGAAATTGCACGAAGTACTACCTTCGCATTCTGGTAACGGAATCTACCACTGTATACCTCTACCAATGCACGGGTTCTACCATTGCACAGGTCCATGATATTGGACAATTCCTTCTGTAGATTGTGTGTAAGTGCAGCCTCGACCAGGTCGCCACCAGTGAAATGGCCAGCGTATAGGTCGATTTCAGCCCTGTAACCGTTGTCCGCCACAGCGACGGTCAACTGGTCAGGAGATTGTTGGATTAACTGACGTAGCCTTGTGCGGTCCATTAGACTCGACTTGCGAGACTTAGCACGTGCGGCCACGTATGCAGTGTTATTTCCGAAGATTGGCATATTACTTGACTCCTTAATTGATTATCATCCGAATAGGGTCTCGTTAACTGCTGCTCTCTGTTCAATCCATGCTGCTTTCAACAAAGTGTCAAAGCGTAGATCAAACGAGAGGTTTCCATCCTCGGCTTCCAGTATGAAGCCACCCAAACCATCGACTTCGTCTCCCATTGTGAATCCCTTAGCGGCATCCTGCAAGGCAGCACTATCGATTGCTGTCGGGCGTAAGACCATCTTTCCTTCACCAAGTGAATTTGCCTTCTTTACAAGACTCTTCAAGAGACTTGCACGTCCAGCAAGACTTGCATCACCCAACATTGAGCAAGCAGTTGCTAATGTAGCATCTAGCTCCGCTCTGCGGGCGACGAGGATTTCTTTCTGATTGGCTTGGCGAGCGGATGCTACCATTTCGCGAGCGATTTGGTCTGCTTCCTTGTCCGCTTTGCCCGATGCATCACCTTCGATAGATTCTGCACGAGCCTTAGCCTCAGCTAGTATGGTCTTCGCTTCAGCCTTAGCCGCCTTAATGGTGGCTTTAGCTTCCGCTTCTGCTGTAGCGGAAATATCCTTTGCGAGTTGTTCTAGCGTCATTCTTTCACCTCCGGCATCACACCGAGATTAATCTCGGAGATAGCCAGTATTGCTCATAGGAACAGTGGTAGTGCACCTAGAATCACGATAGATTCTGGCAATGCAGTGAAGATAAGAGCTGGTCCGAACTTGGATCCGTCTTCTGCTAGCATACCAACTGCTGCGCTTCCGATACTACCTTGGGAGTATCCAGCACCAATTGCTGCTAGTCCTAGTGCGATTCCAGATCCCATGTACTTACCCCATCCATCATATGCTTCAGCTGCTGCTAGTACACCTTGTGCTAGCATAGCGATGCTCATGAGGACGATTAGTGCTCTTAGGCTCATCTTCATACTTCTTGCTTTCATTCTTTTTTCCTCCTATTTTGTCCATTTGGGACTGTGATATTAGTGGCCCTCCACGTGTAGAGGACGGCCACCCAATGGTTGGAACTCCTCGCCGGAGCCGTCATGGAACTTACCCATCCACTCAACGAAGTGTAGACGGATAGCGTGGATGCTTGGAGACAATAATCCAAGAGCTAAGGCGAATACTTGTACGCCTATCCACAAGAAGAATAATGCAAATGCGATTATGTAATCGCCTGAAGAGATGGCATCTGCCATGCCATGGAAGCCCATCTCGTTACCGATTTCGGCAATCTTGACACCTGCAACACCAACTGCCATAATTCGTAGGTAAGAGAGGGTGTTTGCGAGTAGACCGAATGTCTCGATTGGACCCATAATCATTCCACCAAGCCATCCGAACCCTTCATACACGGCCAGACCAATAATCAGGCACAATACGCCAACAATCACCATCATCGACCAAATCGAGCCTTCGAATGTTCCGTAGCTGTCGTCTGTGATGAATCTCAAGATGTGTGCAGAGCCACCAATCAAGATTAGTAGCCAGGAACCTTTCTCGAAGAAGGCTGCAACAATTCCGTGAGCCTTGAACACGTTGATGAATCCGATAATGAAACCAAGTAGTAGGTGAGCACAACCAAGGTAAATGGATAGTAGAATGTAATCTTGTAGAGCGCCACCTGCTCTGTGGAACGGCAGGTAGGTGTGAGATAATCCAAACCACTCGATGAATACAGTGTCCTGAAGTGCGTACTTGGTACCGCTGTACATTGGTTCATACAGCCATACGAAAGCATCCCACTTCTCTATGACGAAACCAAATGCTTCTGCGGTAAGCACTCCAACAATGAATGTCGCAATACCCATGTTCATCAGAATTCGTGATGCAACAGCGCCTGCAGGGTCGTGGCCAATCTTTGACTTTAGGAATAATGCTAGCAACATGATTACAAGACCATACCCTGCATCTCCCAAAATCAATCCGTAGAAAATTGGGAAGGTGAATGCGATGATGCTTGTAGGATCTAGTGTTCCATACTTAGGTCTGCCAACTAGGTTGGTCAGGAGGGAAGCGTGCTTTGTAGCTGCCATGTTATTGTATTCAATAGGAGGATACTCGGTTTCATGGTGGTGATGGTCATCATCATGTCCGTGCCCGTGGTCATCCACGAATGCCTCGATTGTCAAGTGTGAACTGACCTTGGAGAGTACACTTCGAGCAGCATCTGCTTCGGAGGTAGGTAGCCACGCTTCTAGAGCGAATGCGTGTGCGCTTGTGGCACATAGAGTGTGACCGGTAAGAATCTCAGATTCTCTTTCTAGGTGTTCTTGAACTGCCATCAGCATCCTACCGTTAGAGCTAGCCCAAGATTGCATTTCTGAGTCACAATCTGTAACTGTTCTTTCTAGGATGTCTATGTCCTTTGATGCCTGGTCTAGCAACTTGGATGGTGTGCCCTTGCCGCTTGGAATCTGAATTGACTTTGCACCAAGTTCGCCTAATGCCATCTGAACTTCTGCGCCATCTTTGCCTTGACATGCTACAGCGATTACATTGCCTGCAACGTGCATTTCAACTCTTGACCTCAATTCTCCAAATACTTGAGCAGCCCTACCTGCCTTGGAAGTCTCTCCCAGATAAACGTCTACAGATGCAATCTCTGTCATCAGTTCAAGTGGTAGATTTAGTGGTGCAATAGTAGTTAGAATTGCGACTCTCTCTGAGAGTTTGGAAATCTCACTCTCAGAATCCGACATTTTTGCGATAGTTTCTGTAATGGAATCTACCTTTTCTGGGAAACTTCCCGAGAGTGCGTCCTTTACCTGCTTTGAGGAAACTGGACCTTGCTTGTTTGAGCACTTCAAAGCCGAATTGACTGAGCGTACTTTGGCCAGAAGTGTGGAAACATCATCTGCATCTGGATGTGGAGTTCCTACAGTAATTCCGTCAGTGTCACCGGAATATGGCTTGATGTGAACATTGCCGAGGTTTGCACACAATCGAAGTACTTCATCGAGATTGTCACTCGACCCCGCCATGGTAAGACGAGACATTTCGACTGTGCTCAGCATTAATTACACCTCAGTTGGACATCAGAGAATCGATTACAAGTTGGACTGCTGCTGCTCGGCGATCGCCTGCTGAAGATTGAATACCTTCAACGACCTTTGCGCCCTCAGCCTGCACACCTTCTGCTTCCTTGCCGGCTTTGTTTCGTGCCGAGTCAAGTGTCTTTACGGTCGAACTGACTGCTCCATCCTGAGCGTTTTGGATGATTTCTGCTGCTTCTTTTCTCGCATCTGCGATGATTTTAGCTGCCTCTTCTTTAGATGCAGCAATCTTTGCATCTGCTGCCTCTTCTGCATCTTTGATGCTCTGAAGTACATTTGCCATACCCATGGAAATCACCCTTGGTAAGTGGCCCGAATCAGAACGGGTTCATAACCCATGTGGTGCGAAAGTCAAAACATTCTGATGCGAGAGTCAAGGCATCCCCACCAAACCGTCAAAGCCCAAATCCATGCCCCACATCCATGGCCGACCGCTCTAGCACAGGTGGTTTCGACCCCTCCGGGATCGATGAAGAGGCATGGACTGAACTGGAAAGGCAACTAGAGGCGACCATTCCTGTCTATGATAAAGTCAACAAAATCATGACCCTTGGATTCGATAAAGGAATGAGAAAACACGTCCGTAGTCACGCCAAACCCGGAATGAAAGTTCTCGAAGTTGGATGTGGCCCCGGTTCATTCGCCGTCGACATTGTCGGAATGGATTTGACCTGCTTGGATCCAAGCGCCGAGATGCTCAAAGTTTGCAAAAAAAGAGTAGACAAGGTCCGTGAAGAACGTGGTGAATCGCAAGCTAGTTATGTTGAGGCGATAGCAGAAGAAATACCACTTCCAGACAACACTTTTGACAGGGTGTTTTGCTTGTTCTCGTTTAGAGATTTCAAAGACAAAAAGAAGGGTCTTGAAGAGATTTTCAGGGTTTTGAAACCTGGCGGCCAGTTGGTAATCTGTGATGCAGGAAAGGCCAATTGGTTGCATGGCCTGTTTGGAAGATTGTATATGGCAACCTTCGTACAATGGGTTGCAAGAATAGTCACTAAGGACCCTAATCATCCTTGGAAGTGGTTAGCTAGAACATACACTCATTATGGAACTCATTCATATTACAAGGGTGTAATGAAAGAGGTAGGATTCCAGAACGTGAAAGCTAGACTTCTATTCCCTGGAATGTCAAGTCGCTTCAAGGCTAACAAACCTGAATGAAACCTGCTCAACCCTTATGCCGAAGCAGTTTCTGCAACTATCATGGTCGAAATCCTCTGTCCACACTGTGAAGAGGAAATCGGATTGGATGACGATGCGGTGGGTGCATTCAGTTGCCCGTACTGCAATGAAGAGTTTACCTGGGATGGAACCATAGATGGTGAACCCGATTATGATTGGAAAAGTTTCTGGTTCAGCTTTGGAACCCCCAGTCTTTTCATCATCTTGGCGTGGATTTTAGCAGTATATCTTGATGGAGTACACGAACGCGCTGAAGTTGCTACTACAAATTATTCAGATGATGCCATTCAGTGGTTGCATCTAATGTCTTTTTTATCTTGGATCACATTTTTGATTTATGGCATCAAAGAAAAAAACAAAGCAATGTGGCAAGGTGCTCTGACGGCTATTGCGGCTGCCCCTGCAGTTTTGTTGTTAGGAATTGTGTACTATATTGAAGCAACAAATTGGTCGATAGGATTTAGCTGATTGGCAAACTAGCTGCGTTTGCAGTCATCGATGACCCGCTTTTAGAGGTGCCAGAATCCTAAAATTTCCATGCCAAATCATTCCAAGTTTAGCGGTTTCTTAGCCATGCTGTACATCATAGCAGATACAAACAAGATTACTGATAATGTTAAGCCACTCATGCAAATAGTACCCAAGCCAATACCTGTGGCAAGTTTACCTTCTGGAGAGCCATCGTTTGTACTCAAACTGAAGATTAATCCGATAATTATCGTTAGTACGAATACGACAAGTGATGAATTAGCTAATGTCGAGCCAATCGAATTTGCGTCAACTTTGAATTTACGTTTACATTTGGGGCAAGTCAATGTACCGCTGTAGTCTGAAGGGTATCTCAGTGTTGCTTTACAGGAGCGACAATAAGTTTCTATCTTACCATCAGTTTTCTCCTCAGATATTTTCGTGGGTCTCTTTATTGTTATATTCACAGTTTCTTCTTCATCTATGACTAAGAATTCTTCCTTAGGCTCTTCAAGCCTCGAAACAAGTTCAGATTTGTTTCCAGACACAGGAAGTCCCTGCTCTCTAAGAAGCTGTTTCAATTCGACAACAGTTAGCGAATTGAAGTCATCCATGTTAGTACTCTCACTGTATGTAGCATAAGGTTTGAGCAGGATTACTATCCAATCACCTCGCCTGGCATGAATTTACAGACATACGGTGCCTTGTGCAAGTTGAAATCCAAATGAAACTGAATCAAGCGATACGCTCGACAGTTTCTGGAGTTATTCCTTCTTCTGGTGTGACTCTGAAAACCATAATTGAGAGATTCTCAGGTGCGTTTCTAAACTTAGAGACGGTCATCGAAGTTTCGAAATCAGAACCAATTGTTCTTACCTTGAAATCACAAACCATGTCTGCAATAGCAGCCATTTCTTGCTTGATTGCAGGAGTAATAGTGTCCTTTGAAACAGTGACGAACAATATTCCACGGTGGATTTGAGTGTGTGCTTGCATCATACGCAACATCGCAACTACTCTGCTCTGATCTTCTCTTTGCATGAAGAAATCAAGAGAATCAATAACCGCTCTGAAATAAGGACCCATCGCCATTATCTCATTAGTCATCTCTGTCAAGAAATCCTGAGTGTCATCATCTACAAATCTTGTTTGAGCTAAACGCTGGATATCTGGTAACTTGAAACCTTCAAGGCGGTAACGGCTGGCAAGCAATTCCTTCTCCAGAACCTTAGCGTTGTATTCTTCTCCAAGAGTCCTTACAGCGATATCTGTTGGCCACTTGTATTTGTTGAAAACCCTTGAAATCTCCAATTGGCTCTCATTCGTAGAAATCAAAATTGTGTTATCCGGTTCTTCGGCAGGAGAGGTCAATTGCTTTGCAAATAATTCTGAACCTGAACCGGTTTCGGTAAATCCTACTACCAAGAACCCTCTTGGAACACCACCGTTCATTGCTTTGTCGAACTTTGGAACGCCAAAACTTCCTACGCTGCCAAAGAATTCTTCATCATCAGGACTGAATTTGATTTGTTTACTCATCTAATCATCCTCCTCAATGAATTACAACCTGTCCTCTATCGATTAAATCTGTACAGTACAGGTCAAGATTGGAAAGTACCGTTGGAGGAACCTGGTCAGGTATGTTTAGAATGACTGACAACACTTCTCTTTGTCTGAAAGTGTTGATGAAGGTGTGAAGATATTCTGCCAGCATTCTCTCTTCATTGTAAATTGCTAGTGCGTTGACTGAATCAATAATCACGAAGTTCCTCTCATTATTTGAGATTCTCAAGATGTATAGGGTTCTCAGTAACACACTCTCAAGCATGATTGGGCTATCGATGAAGGTAATATTGCTGTAAGGTACTTCAGTGCCTCCCAAAATTCCTGAAGACACTAGGTCGACGAACTGGATGTTGGATACATCAACGCCAATTGCCTCGAAAGCTTCGATAATCTCAACGGCTCCACGAGTAGCGCAAATGTAGACTCCACCCATTTCGAACATCTGCATAAGTGGAATCATTGTTGAGGCAGTGACCATGAATGCATTCGAGTTACCACACCTAACCTGAATTGAGGAGTTTAGAGAGACCTCAGTTAATTGCTCGGCAATTCTTTGATCTAATTCAAACATAATCATGCACCCCATTTGTTAGTTTTGTCGCTGACTGCGCCCCATTTCAGCATAGGAGTTAGCATGACTCCCAGCGGAGTTAATTCAATCGCATGTTTAGCACGACTGTGAGATGTTCCTCTCATCTTTACAACTTGTAAGAATCTCAGAAGGTGACCCATTCTCTCAACGTCACCCATGACGATGATTCCGTCAGCAATCGCCTCTTCTACACCGAATGAGGACCAGTGTGCGTTTTCTGTAGCTGATGTAATCTCAGAAATCAAAATGGTTGTGCATCCTAGAGTTGCCAACTTCTTTCCCAAAGTGAACAGGAAATCTCTAATCAATTGCTCACTCTTGATTTTGTAACAAAGAGTAGTTACAGAATCGATTACCAATCTTGTGACACCAATCGTGTTTACGATGTCAACAATCGCTTTGATTAGGGCGTGGACATCGTCCAAATCAAACGATGCTTTGTCTAATCCTAACCAAGAATACAATACGTCCATGTCGAATACGTTGATCAATCCGCTGTCGATCATATTCATGTCGAAGAAAGCATATTGACGGATATTTTCCAACAATTTGACGCTAGGCTCTGTAGCTGTAAAGTGAGCACATGCCTCTCCAGCCAATGCTCCACGCACTAGGAATTCCATTCCAAGAGTAGTCTTTCCAGAACCACAAGTTCCTGCGGCCAAAACTGTTGAACCGTAAGGGATTCCACCTCGCAAGATTTCATCCATTCCATGGATGCCCGTAATACAACGGTCGCGGGTGTAAACTGTTGCAGGTTGCATGGCTAACACACAACCCAATCAATCGCACTAAATGAACGATACGCCAAAAACGCTCAGACTTCACCCGGAGTTGGAGAATCTGAAACATTCCATGAACTCGATTTAGAAGGAGGCCCTCCATTCCAAACAATCGTGTTGTCTAGAAGAATACCGGATGATGCACTCCATTCGATTTTGCATACTTGAACACCTTGCCCTTCGTCTTCTTCAGCGAACAACATTCGCAATCTCCCAGTATTGTCATCTAGGCCGCTTACTGAACCAACGCCAAGGAATCCGGTAGACCCTAAGTCATACACTACGCTTGCATTTCCAATTTCTTGTGAGGAAGGGTCTCCGCTGAACAGAGCAATCTTACCTCCTGGAATTACTCCTTCTTTGTAGAGGTAATCGCTTGAACCAGCAGTTCCACTACGCTCGAAAGACCAGCCTTTGAGAGAGAGGGCGAATCCGTTGTAGTTTTGGACTTCAATCCATTCAGGTGCTCCGCTAGCTGGTCTAGGGGATATCTCTGTAATTCGCAGAACCTTAGGCGCCTTGCCTCCATCATGGACTTCGAGGCTGACTGAAATTACGTCTTCTCCGCTGATGAAAGTCCTGCTTGCTACTGATGAAGTGCTAGCGGTTGACCTGTCAGATCCGCCATCGAACAGGACTTGGCCGATTTTTGACGCATTTGATGAGGATTCTACTTGAATGAGCAGTCTAACTTGTAGGTCATCAGAAAGGCCCAATCCACTGGTCATGGCTTCAATGCTAACATTTGATAGAGCTTCAATTCGGTCTAGATCCAGTAATCCATTGCTGATAATACCTGGTTGGAGAACACCTTCATACAATTTTGTTACAGGAATTTGGTGCCAATCCTTCGTTGCGTTGGCTTGGTCTCTTACTCCATCGACGTATGGAACATACCATCCCTCGCCATTGGTTAGTCTGTCTAAGCCATCTACTGCAGAGCGGTCGACTAAATCGGAATACGGGTCGTTACTACCCAACTCTAACTGTGCTAAGGACATGAATGCGGTTAGAATCATCAAGAATAAAGTGAATGCAGAGAGGAACTCGACAACTGCAACAACCGCTTCTTCCCCTTGCTCGGGAGATTTACGCGGGTGTTGAATCCCCTGCATAGTTGTCGGGGGTGGCTCTAGAGTCAAGAGGATGTCGCCCTAATAGTTGTCAATCTCTTCAATTGAGGTGAAAAGGGCTCTATTCACCGATTGATATTTGAGGGGCGGTTGGTAGGACAACATGATGTCCAGCGCGCATGCTGTATCCAAGTCCCACTCTTCGAAGAAGAGTATTGGCCTAGTAGCGCTAATGGTTTTGTCATCGATTGGCGGGATTTTGCTAACACCTACTGCTTCAGCATCTGTGAGTGGTGATTACGAAATTACAACCTCCATTTCACCTCTCCCAGACATTTACATGACCGCTTGGGACCCAATAAGTATTGAAGTACAAGTTACGAATACAGGTTTCTTCTACAATACAGAAAGCCGTTCTATTGAATGGTTCGTTTGTGAAGGCTTCCAAACTGAAACCAATTGCTACAATGATAGAGAAGATTACGGAATCGGTTCAATCGAATCGCTTGCTGTCGGCGCATCAATCAATTACACATTTACTCAATCGTTCAATTCCTATGGCGATGAAGGACCCTATACCCTTGTTTATAGATTCATAGATTCGGACACAGTTACTTCAAATGATGTTGCAATATTCAACTTCAATCTAGCTCGAAAATTGGTTGATGTCAGCATCGATGAGCAAGACCCAATTTCTCAATTAGAGAATTTAGCGGAATACAATGGAAAATACATCCTAAACACTGATACTGATTATCAGATGTCTATGGACGGAATTGTAAGTTCTTGTGGCGCTTGTGGATTAGAAGCAGACCTAGGCTGGAAATTATTCGACTCCTTTGGCGTAGAGCGAGCCAACTCTTCGACCACTTACACCAATTTGCCGAATTGGGGCAAGGTCGCTTTCAACAGAGATTTACCTGTTCTAAACTTTGATTCCGAGGGTGTTTACACTATGCAATTCGGAATATTAGATTCAGTGGGAACTCCTTCTGGCGACATGAATTCATTCAATGATTATCAAAGCGTAGAGGTGATTTTCGATGACACCGTCGATTTGCAAATTTCTTCCATGTTCCCACTCAACGCACCTACATCTGCTGAATACTTCTACGGTAACGATAGTGTAGCAGTTACAATTTCAAATCTAGGAAACCACACTGTTGTACAGCCATTGGTCAGATTCTCAGTGATGGATTTGGATGAGCAAACCGAATCGGAAGAAGATTGCCTTCCTTCAGAGATTTTCCCCGGAGATGAATACANATGCATTTTCGATTTGAATGAAGAGGGAGATAAGAAATTGAGAGTCTTTGTTAGCGAAGCACTGAATGAAGGGCTTGATGCTAAACCTTCAGATAACGTCCTAAATGTGCAAGCTCAAGTCATAGTAGGCGATATTAATCCAATTATTGAGCAAAGTAATTTCTACGGAACATACAACACAGCAGATAACATCACATTCAGTGCAAGAGTTTCCTCAACCGCTGCGGGACCACTTACCTACAAATGGTACCGAGCAGGAATACAGGAAATTGCGGTAGGCCAAGAAGTCACCATACCTGCTAGCGACCTTGGGCTAGGAGACCATTTCATCCAAATCAGAGCATTTGATTCATTGAATAACCTAGAATCTGCTACTACTTTGATCACCGTCTTCAACAGTACCGACATCAGCCAAGGCGATTGGATGACCGGCTCTGCAGTAACTAGAACTCATGCCAAAGGTGTTGTCGAATACGACTATCCATTGGCTGGAGTAAATTACGGTCCCGGTGAAGGATTGGAATCCTTACTTCGATTCTCGATCGATGTTGTGCCTACAACTGAAGAGCCGAGTGCAGGAATGGATTGGATGGAATTTGACATCAACCTGACCAAACTGATTCCAGACAATGTTCCAAGAGAGACTATTGCAATTCACCAGTTACTAGGTTACGACCAATTAGATTGGGACCCTCTGGATTCTGAGAATTACTATCAACTGATAGACAATGATACCCTGAGAGTTCACATTAACCAGAACATGGACCTACTGCTTGTAGGAGATTTACCTGCTCCTGAAATCAACCTATCATCTCCCGAAATTACACTTCTACCTGATGGACAAATGAGGCTAGATTGGAATGCAACAGGAGACATCGAAAACCCTTACTTTGGCGGGTGGAAGATATACAGAGTAACCAGCCCGATCACAGCATCGACATACTTCCCAGACCCTGCTGAAACAAGTAGCCAATTCATTTGGAATGGTTTGATGCAAGGAGGACTATCCGCTACTCTAGAGGGTACTGTTGATTCATGGATTGACGAAAGAGGATTAGAAACTGGAATCTGTTCATCCTACGCAGTAATTCCAACCGACAGGACTGGTGAGCCAAATTACCTCAATGCGAAGGTAACTCTTGCAAATGGAGCGCCTGGTCTAACATGTGGTGATGCGATTGACCCTAGTTCTGAAGTCACTAACATGAGAGCGACAGTTAGCTACAACAACGATACTTCATGCTTTGATTTGTACAATGATTGGTACCGTTGCTATGAAGTCACTTTGGAGTGGACATGGCCAGACAATGAGCCTGAAGGTAACATTTCATGGAACATATACAGAATTGAACAGAAACCTAACGATGTAGATTTGAGGTACATCGAACCTATTGCAACCGGCTTGGTTAATGTTCCAGGAGAAGAGGGAACATTCATCCAAACCGGGACAGAATATGACGGCGTAGCACCTTACCGAACATACTACTACATTCTAACGCCACTAGATAGCGTTGGAAATGAGTTCACTTTGGCGGACTACCCTTCACAAAATGTCGAAAGAGTCTACATTGAAGACCAATATTGGCAATACAACGAATATAGAATCCCTGAGCCTGAGCCAGAACCAGAACCACCGTATGGAGTGGAATGGCTAGGAGACCTGCAGGATTACATGACAATTGAAAACTTCCAAATCGCTGGTATGGTAATGCTACTTACCATCATTATCAATTTCGTTGGACTTCCGTTGATTTTGAAGAAGAGAAAACGCATGAAGAGAGTCTTTGCAAGGCGTGCTGCAAATGCCCCTTCAGATTTGGATGATGAATTCCAAGATTTCTTCAACTGAGAAATGCAGACCGTCTGTTTTATCTCAAATAGCAAAGTGGGCCGTTTGCTTGCGGCGATCGCATAGCCTGGCCATTGCGTCGGATTGCTAATCCGATGGGTCTTCCCACGGGGGTTCGAATCCCCCTCGCCGCGCTTCAACACGAAGTCACTCTGCTTCAGCGAAATCATAAGTTAATTTCTTGTTAAGCAGGGTGGAAAGCCAGAGAACTGCAATTCCCAAACCTCCGGCGAGGATGAACATGATGGCACCAGAGACTCCTGGGCTCGCTATTGCTACTCGCAAAATTACTGTGGACAGGATGAACCCCGTATTTCTCGCTAAATGCGAGAAATCTGTGATGTACTGATAGGATATCAGTAGAATTAGAATATCTGCCATGATTAAAATCGTAAAGAAATCTAAGAAGAAAATTGTTCGATTAGTGGTACCTTCTCCCTCTAATACATCCAATGTCCAAGAAGATAATGAGTAAACTGCTACAAGAATGTAAACAGCAAACAATAGAATTGCGAGGTTTTTTTTCTGCAGTATAAAATTATCCAGTTTATTATTGGCAAAATTACTCTGGCCTTGCTTACTACCAGCTCTCTTGAACAGTAATGCTGTACAAAACAAAACCAGGAATGCTATCGATTCTACAGCCAATATCGTGATGCTATCATCGATTGCAGAAGTTGTTGATGCATCGATATCTGACAACCTCTTGAGGATGTCTCTAACAACTAATAAGGTGATAATTTCAAATTGTTTACCTATTGAATTGGTAAAAGACTCGGGTATAGTACGAATTAACTCGTATACTTCGTAGGCTAAAAATATCGAAAAAGGCGTATACAATGAATCCAGGTATGAATCAAAAAAATTGCTGGACTGCTCGCTCAATTCGATAAAATCAAACTGATACAAAATGCAGAGTGCTAAATGTAAAAGGAAGCCAAAAATAGCACCCCTAACGCAGACAAATCGCAACTTCTCGCTGGGCTTTGAGCCCAGAAAAATGTCATAGAGAGACTCTGTACGCACACCCACCGGTTATTCCTGCGATTCAAATAACCGCGTTCATCACCTAAGATATTACTCAGCATTGAGAACCTTGCGATTTTTATTGGAATTTTTCCACGTAACAGCTAACTTGTTGACCAGAGGAACTGCAATAATAAATGCCGCAGTATAGTGCCAGATGTGTTCATTTGGAACTGCTACGATGTATACAAATGAAATGAACATCCATGCAAGGTATCCAAGAGACCGCATAAATGAAGCAAATGCGAGTGGCATTCTTCCATTTGCATCCAGCTCTTCATTGGGATCTATTTTCCAGACTGATATTGAATACCACAAGGTAAGGAAACCAGAGATAAAAGCCCAAGCTAACGGCAAACCATATTCTGGCCAGAAACATGGAACTGAGCCTATGAAGAATAGTAAAATACAGTAGAATTTCGATTCTTTTAATGTCCGTTCAGCTCCTTTTACATCAGGTAACATAGGGATTCCGACCTTACCATATTCACCACTCCGATACAATGCTAAAGCCCAGAAATGAGGAGGTGTCCACGCAAAAATCAGCAAAAATAGCATCCAAGGAATTGGCGATCCTAGGTCAAACGGATTCATATTGTCAGGAATATTTACTGAAGCAGCCACAATCCAGCCAATAACAGGCGGAGTCGAACCTGCAATTCCACCAATCACTATGTTCTGAGGAGTCCTCCTTTTCAGCCATATTGTGTATATGAATACGTAGAATAGAACGGAAAACAATGACCAAAAGGCCGCTTTCCAGTGAAATGGAATGAATACTGCTGACCCCAGCAGAGCCATAACAATTCCAAATATTAGTGCGTGATTAGGAGAAATCCAACCATTTGGAATAGGTCTAGTTCTAGTTCTTGACATTCCAGGGTCTATATCCCTGTCATAAACCATGTTGATTGCATTAGAACCACCAGCGGCCAAGGTACCTCCCAATAATGTCACCAAAGACGCTTGAAGCGTATCCAACCAGGTCCTATCGCCTGGTATCGCATCGCTTCTAACCATCAAGTCATGAGCAACAATGGCACAAATCGCGGTAATCTGCAACAA
>FUFK010039038.1_pt1 | contig 42622 bp, 52 predicted proteins | sample 1021851 | NCBI WGS metagenome assembly FUFK01 (sample SAMEA51879418, study PRJEB19060) | metagenome
CTTTGTAGTTGTTTTTTAAATCATCCATAATCTGATCTGGGATGTAATGATTTTTATTTTTTTTCTTGGCAGCTTTGTTTAGCTTCTCAAGATCTTGAACATAAACATATTCATATTTTATGTTTTTTACTTTGGCTCTCTGTTTAACATAGTGCCATGGTTTCTTCTTCTTCATGCAGCCTCCTGTGTTATTGTTAATCAAAAAAATTACCTCTGTGCCATACCCAAGTATTTTTTGGGCTTCCATCTCTTGGCCCAAACCATGCGCCTTGTGGTAAATTGAAGTAGTCATTCGCAGCGACCATAGCTTTATCTGGGCAGCCATGTTCATTGACAGTATCTGTCATCTGGAATTTGTCGTTGTCAAAAATGAAAGTTAATAACTCTCCCTTTTTCAAGCAGCCTCCTTTGTTAAAGTTTTTAACCATATATAATATATATAATTATTATATATCATTTGTCAATCCCTGGTTGCTTTTTAATTTTAATAGCATGGACATCCCAGGTTTTGCCTTGTTTTATTACCTTGGTTTTCAGTGATCCTTCCTTGTCCAATTTGTATGTAAGAAATTCTCCTACTAAATTTTTAACTGTATCTCTGGTACAGCTCACAGTGCAGAGGCCTTCTTTTGGAAGGCCCTCCTGCTTGCTCTCAACTAGGTATTGGTGTTTCATGTTACGCAGCCTCCCTTCTTTTTTTTAATAATTGATTTGCGTACTCATATTCTTTTGTAGTGTAATGCCACTGGTTCTTATCTCTATCAAAATACATATCCTCTTTGTGATTGATTTTAATATTTAAAAGATCAATATTACTCATGGATCTAAATTTTTTCTTCCAACCATTTTCATAATCTTTTGAAACTAAACCACCAACAATTAAGTTATGAGTTTGTAATGTATTGATAGGCCCTGCAACTTTGTGTTTGCCTTCAAAACTTTCACTTCTAATCATAGAAGATTTTTTACCTTGTTTGATTTTTTTCTTATCAATAAGTTTATCTTCTATCTTATGGAGCATATCCCAAACTTTTTTATATGCTTTTTCTTCTATGTAGAGATTTATTCTTCTGTGTTTAAAATCCTTTGGATCTATCAAAGTATCTTTAAACTCAAAGTATTTATTTTTTTTCTTACCCATTTATGCAGCCTTACCTCCTTCCTTGTTAAGATATTTTTTCATTCTCTCCTGGTTAAATTTTGTAACTATTATTTCTAGCTCGCCTGGAGAATATTGAACCTTGTATTTACCTGCAGGATCATCCTGCTCGTATTCTTTTTTGAGCAAGTTAGCTTTGCCAAAATCATCTGTAACATCACAGATAAATCCTGGCTGCTCATCACAACATTTTATGTAATAAAGTTTTGCCATTATGCAGCCTCCTTGAATTGTTCTTTGTAAAGTTGAGCATTAAAAACTTCTCCTTCAAAATGATGCTGTTTTAATTTCTTCAAGTTTTTAAACCATTGAACTAAAACACCTGGCTTGTTGTTCATTTTGAAATAAGTATTTTTAAGCTTGATATGTATCTTGCCTTTGTATTTGTAGTCATGATCTTTTTTGAAAAACTTATTGGCAAAAGCATTTAGCCATTTGCCTTTATCAGTTTTCATTCCGATCTTTGGCAGCTTGTATCTGTACTCATGTTCCAAAAAATTCTTTGGATCATTGACAGATCCAACAGGAACAAATCTCATTGTTCTGCCATCTGTATATTTTTCTGTCCAGGTTACGATCATGCAGCCTCCTTCTTTTTAATCATTTGAAATGTCCAACCACCTGCTTGAGTTGTAACTGAATTAGCTCCTGCAGCATTGAAATCTTGAAGAACATTTTTAAGAGCCTCTTGCCAGTATTCTCCATGCTCCTCTTTGAATTTGTTTAACCACTGCCAAGAAGTATGAACATCTCCATTGACTTTGAACTCATGCTCATAAAATCTTTTTTGAGTTTGATCCAGGTTATCCTCAATCACTTTGTCCATTCTTCTGTCATCAACAAATAAATATTTTGTTTGAGCCATGCCCTCAATTCTGTTGCTGATCTCATACATATCTGTCATGCCATCAAAATGACCATACTGATACTGGTCGCTGTACTCTTTGAACTTTTTGAAATTAGCATCTGTGCCTTCTGTTACTTTGATGGTAACACTGTTGCCCATGCTGAAGTTAGAACTTTTTGCTGTTGCAACCAATCCCATTTCTTTAGCTTTCTTTTTTAGGATTTTAGCAACTTGGGCAGCTTCTGTAAGTTTTCTCATCTTGCCTCCCTTGTTGATTGTTTTTTTATCTGTTCTAGTTTTTTTCACTTACATAATATATATAGCTACTATATATCTAAATTCAACTATTAAATTATTTTTTTTTGAAAGGACNTATATGGAACAGCAAATANTACTTTTAACACCAGGCATAAGAAAGAAGCTCAAAGAGCTTGCCTCCCAGGATGGCAGATCAATATCAAAATATATTGAAAAGTTAATTGAAAGAACCTGGAGGCAGAAGCATGGCAAGAAAAAGGCAGCCTAAAAGAGATATAATCTACACCAACGTTGTAAAAATAATTAACAAGCAGCGCAGGAAATCAAAGCAAAGATTTAAAGTAACCATGCAGGACAGGGATAAACCTTTGACCAAGTGGATTGAAGATACCCAGGAGGAGCTGCTTGATGCAGTGCTGTACCTGGAGAAGGTTAAATATGATTTGGTTCACAAAAGTAACAAGACAAAACATAGAAACACTAACAACCAGGATTTATAGAGTTTGCAAAGAATATACCAAAACAGAGGAAGTTACCTGGAATGAGATATACTTGCAGCTCAAGAAAGAANTAGATGCCNAAGAAAAAAACTCCAACTGATTACAGGCTGTATATTCATTTGCCAATCAGAGCTTACAAAGATCCAAGGCTGCAGCGATACAGGCAGGCCATGTTCATTTTGGCAGCTCTTTGTTCATACACTGATTTTAGAGGGATCTGTTGGCCCAACCAGGCAACCCTGGCTAAAGATCTAAATGTGAGCAGGCAGGCTGTATCAAGATATATTAGAATGTTAATTAAATGGAAATATGTTAAATATGCTAGGAAAGAATTTAAGGGCCAGAAAGGCAACTGCTATTTTATAGTTTATGATCCAAAGACTACAGAGAATATGGCCAGGAAGAATGTATCAATGGCCAAGCACGAACTGCCAGAACAGGAGAAGAAAGAAGCTTTGAAAACTATTAACAAGATCTCCACAAATACTAAAAAGGGAAATGGCAAGGGAAACCCCCAGGTTGACAAAGATAAGGTAAGGGAAACCTCTAGTGTTTCGGATGGGGAAACCTCTGATGTTGCACGTAACGTATCATATAACGATAATAATAATATTAAGGTAAATTACGAAAAAAGAACAATAATGATTTATATGAAAAAAGTTATAATGGAGGTTTATGGTAAGGACTTTCAATACAACTTTAAGCAGGAGGATGAAGCTCAAAAGCTTATTGATCTTGGAGTGAAGGTAGATGAAGAAACTTATCAGAAGATGAAGCAAGCACTGCTCTGGTTTAGAAACAAAGAACCTTACAAGGATGCACCAGGTCATATCAACTTCTTTAAAAGCTTTCTATTGGGCCAGAATAAAGCTCCTTTTGATGTAAAGACTATGATAAAAAAGATTGTGAATAGGAAAAAGCTTTGATTGTACAAGATCTAAACGTTGAATTAATTTTTGAACATGGCGATAAGTAAGAAAATTTATAACATGGGGGGTAGCAAAAAAATATACAGAAAAAAAAAGGCAGCATACATCCCCTCCCAGGGTAGCAGTACGTATAGGGGTATCATAAAAAATTTTCCTTATTCCACAAAAGAAAAAAAAAATAGTTATGGATTTTAAGAAATTACAAGAAAAATTATCTGTATGGTCGCTTTACAACCGAGAATACATAGTTGGTTTTATACTAGGTTTTCTGTGTGGTATTTTATTAAGCTTATGGATATAACAACAAAAACAGAGGAGGATAAATGCAAAAGACGTTTTTAAAGCTAAAAGCTTTCAAAAATACTTTTAACAAAGGCCCAAAATTTTCCTGGAAAAAATTTAAGATTGAGGAAGAAATAACTCTACAGCCAGGAACTTATGATATTGATGTTTGGGAAAATGTGAGGGAAGTAACAGCCGATAACAGGGGGAACAAGAAGGAACAAGAATATTTGACTATTGAGCTAAAAGAACCTTATATGAAACCAGAGCAAAATCAAAACGAGGTCAAAGATGACATGGATGATGAAATACCCTTTTAAGAGCCATAGAGAGTGCTACAATGGGTAAGTTAGTNAAATCTGGTACGAAGGGCCAGGCAGATCATAAAAGCTCTCCAGGAGCTTCTAAATCGTTTTTTTGAATGAGGAAATAACATGGCAAGGACAAAAGCAAAAACAACTCATCCAGTAGTTAAATATGGTGGAGTGAGGATGCTGCANAAAAGGATCAAGCGCAGCCAGATCATAGACCACAGCAAAGACGCAGTGGCCCAGGAACTGGTGGATCTATCAACTAGCAACATAACTGATATTATTGATTGGGAGAATGGCAAGATAAGATTAAAAGAAATTAGCGAAATTCCAGAAAAAGCTTTGAGATCTATAAAAAAGATTAGGGTATATGGGAAAGAAAATAATAATTTTGAAGTTGAAATGCACGATAAAATTAGATCTCTCCAAACAGTGGCCAAAGCTGCAGGGTTACTAGAACAAGAAAAATCGGATGATGACAAGCCTGCTGTCATTGGTATCAAGATAGAAGGGCCAGATAAGGTTGAAATCAAAGAACTCAAGAAGGTTGGAGATGATAAATCCAACTTGGATGAATAGAGCAAATCCTGTATAAGTATTCAACACGTGGGTTTATAAACAACGAAAATCGNGGTGGAGTATTGCTTTCTCATCCTAGGCTAGTCAAAGCAGCTCCACCCTCTAGGAAATATTATGAAATATATTTTGATATTGTATATGTGTAGTATGGTAACTGGTAAATGTCCAACAAGTACGTATGCAGGTTATCAGTTTAATAATCATTATGATTGTGTAATGGCAGGTTATGGTGTTGCTCAAGCCACGTATAAAAATTTAAAAGAGCTTGAAGAATGGGATAAAGAATATATTGAAAAAAACAAAATGGTTGTAAAATTTGAATGTAAAGAATTGAGAGTAGGTGCGTAAAAAAATTAAAAATAAACAGTGGCTGCTTTGGAATATCTATCATACTGTACTAGCTGTGTTACTTGCAGGATTATTAATTATTGAGTTAATAGAGCTAATATGGATGATCTAAATTTTAATTTTAAAAAATCTCCTACAGTTTATGGTTTCTTACAAGACGATAGCTTTGTAAGAGGAATAGTTGGCCCAGTTGGATCTGGCAAGTCGTATGCCTGCGCTGCTGAAATATTTATGCGAGCAGTGAAACAAAAACCTTCTCCTAAAGATGGAATTAAATATACTAGGTTTGTTGTAGTTAGAAACTCATATCCAGAATTAAGAACTACAACTATTAAAACCTGGCAGGAAATTTTNCCAGAAAATATCTGGGGTGGTATGAGATGGTCGCCTCCTATATCTCATCATATAAAACTACCTGCCAGGGATGGAGCTGCAGGTATTGATTGTGAAGTTATATTTNTAGCTTTGGATCAACCCAAAGATGTTAGAAAACTTTTATCACTAGAGCTGACAGGAGCATGGGTTAATGAGGCACGTGAACTTCCAAAACAAGTAATTGATGGATTAACACACAGGGTTGGAAGATACCCAAGCAAAGCAGATGGTGGGCCTTCNTGGAGAGGAGTATGGATGGACACGAACCCTATGGAGGATGACCACTGGTGGTATGATATTTCTAAAAAAGGATCTTTGCCAAAAGGTAAATTTGGTTGGAAATTTTTTGAGCAGCCTGGAGGAGTGAAAGAAGTTTCAAATGTAGATCTNCCAGAGATGCCAGAAGCAAATGGTTTTACTTTTTCTGCAGGCAGTTGGTGGCAAGAAAATGATGCAGCAGAAAATATAAATAATTTACCAAGTGGATATTACACACAGATATTAGCAGGTAAGTCAAAAGATTGGATAAGATGTTANGCAGAAGGTAAATATACTTTTGTCCAGGATGGCAAGCCAGTNTGGAGTGAATATGATGATGCAAGTATGTGTGTTGAAAGATTAGAACCAGAACGTGGATTTCCTATTGTGATTGGCCTGGACTTTGGTTTGACACCTGCTGCAGTGTTTGCACAAAGATTGGGTAATGGCAGATGGCATATCCTGCATGAGCTTGTAACTTTTGATATGGGCCTGGAAAGGTTTGGTCAAATACTAAAATCAGAAATAGAAATAAAATATCCTAAATATGATTTATCAATATGGGGAGATCCTGCAGGATCATCCAGGGATCANATATACGAAGTTACAGCTTTTGAACATTTAAAAAGTTTAGGTATTAATGCCAAGCCTACAGCTACAAATGATTTTAAAACTAGACGTGAAGCAGTTGCAGCTCCTATGACTAGATTGTTAAATGGTAAGCCTGGCTTCTTGATTGATAGTAGATGTAATAAAATTAGAAAATCTTTAGCAGGTGGTTATCATTTTAAACGAGTACAAATATCTGGCCAGGAAAGATTTAAAGATCAACCAAATAAAAATCAACACTCACACGTAGGAGATGCTTTAGGATATGCGCTGCTTGGTGGTGGAGAATTCAGAAGATTAACAAGACCAAATCAAACTGGGTTTGTAAGATCTGCACTTGCTAAATTAGATTTTGATTTATGGTAGAGCTGCATATAGATAAGCTGCAAGAGCTTATGGGCCTGGATGGTGTTGATAAAAAGATAACTCATTTTCATCCAAAACATTTATGGTTTTTAAATTTAAGAGATTACGAAAAAAAATATTTTGATTATATTCCTGGGTATGAAAACTATCTTGCTAAAAATACTATTCATAATGCTGCTTACACTGGTTACTATTTTGGCAAGCCAGTAGTATCTTTTGGCCTGTTAAGAATATTTCCAAAAGTTGCAGAAGCCTGGCTAATTCCTACAAAAGAACTAAATAATCTGCGTGTAGCTTTGCCTTTTCACAAAGCAACCAAAGCTTTTTTTAACCATGCCTTTGATCTTTTTGATTTAGATAGAATTCAAGTAACAGTAGATACAACGAATAAAGATGCTTTGAAGTGGATTGAAACTATGTTATTTACTAGGGAAGGCATAATGAAAAAATTTGGGCCAGGTGGAACAGATTGCATTATGTTAAGTAGAATAAAATAACAAGGAGCAAACTATGGGTGGTGTATTTTCAAAACCTAAAATTCCAGATCCACCAAAGCAGGTGGAAACTGATATATCAGCAAGAGAAAAAGCTGCAGATAAAGCTGAAGCAGATAAGAAGCAACAGCTTGCTAGACGAATACGAGCTAGAAGAACTGGTGGCAGAAGGCAACTATTATCTTCTGCAAGACAGGACAGCGAGCTAGGTGTACCATTTGGATCAACTGGATCTTTAGGATATAGCAGAAATGTCTAAAGCAAAAAATAAATATAAACGAAAACCTAGAAATAGGAAAAAGGAGGAAGATGCCAAACGTAACAACTAAAGATGGTAAGAAAAGAAATTTTCCATATACAAAAAAGGGAGCAGCTCAAGCCAAGGCTTTTGCAAAAGCTATCTGGTGGTAAAATGAAAATGGATATGAAATCTGCCATGAAAAGAAAAATTGGAAAAAAAAAATCTAAAGGATATTAATGGCAGCTCCAGAGAAATACGTTAAGAAGTTTGGAAGATCCAGAGCTAACAAAATTTACAGGCGAGGATTAGGTGCATATTATTCCAGTGGCAGTAGGCCCAAAATGTCGGCACACGCATGGGCAGTGGCTAGATTGAAAGCTCATGCTGCAGGTAAAGCAACTGTCAAAAAAGCAGATGGAGATCTGTTTAGAAAGAAATCGTAATGTACACTAGAAAATTTAAAGAAGTACCAAAAACAAAAAAGAAAGTACCAATTAAATATGTTAGTGGTGCTAAAAATCCAGGAGCAAGAGAAGCTGAAATAATTAGAACTAGAAAATTATATAAGCAAGGAAAATTAACTCCTGCTATGATGGATAGAATAAGCAAACAAAGGAGCAAAGGATAATGGCATATAGTAAATACAGTAAGAAACAAAAGAAGTTAGCTGCAGTGGCAAATCCCAAAAAAAAAATTACCAGAGCAGATTTTAAAAAAATAATGAAAAGGAAGAAAACATGATTATATTCGGTCATACTCCTAGAGAGTGGAAAAGAAGGGCCAAAGAAAACAAATGGATGATTGTTGCTTTGGTTGTTTTTTTTGCGCTAGGAGCTGCAATATTTTAAATGGTTGCCAAGAAGTATCAAAACCCAAAAGGTGGATTGAATGAGAAGGGCAGAAAATACTTCAAGAGAACAGAGGGCAGTAATTTAAAAAGACCACAAAAAAGTGGTACGAGTGGGAGGAGAGTAAGTTTCGCTGCCAGGTTTTCTGGCATGAAAGGGCCTATGAAAGATAGCAAAGGTAGGCCAACAAGAAAGGCTTTGGCACTGAAGGCCTGGGGTTTTGGATCAGTTGCTGCAGCCAGAAACTTTGCTAACAAAAATAAAAAGAGTTAATTATGCACGAAGCAAAAAAAATATTAGAAAGAATTAAAAAGGCAGAGGGAAAGAAAGAACTTTGGAGAGATATTTACCAGGAGTGTTACGAGTATGCACTGCCACAAAGAAATCTATATGATGGTTACTATGATGGAGGAACTCCAGGACAAAGAAAAATGTCTAAAGTTTTTGATAGTACAGCCATAAACTCTACACAAAAATTTGCAAATAGAATTCAATCAGCTCTGTTTCCTCCCTACAGAAAGTGGGTACGAATTCAACCAGGTAACGAGATACCAGAAGATAGAGCTTCTGCTGCACAAATAGAACTTGATAAGATCAATGACAAAATGTTTTCTGTTTTAAGACAAACAAATTTTGATCTAGCAATAGGAGAGTTTTTATTAGATCTAGCTGTTGGTACAGCTTGTATGTTGGTGCTGCCTGGAGATGATGAAGAACCAATTAAGTTTATTACAGTGCCACAATACTTGATTGCTTTTGAAGAAGGAGCTTATGGTACAATCCAAAATGTTTATAGAAGATTAAAATTAAAAAACTCTACTATTCAACAACAATACCCAGATGCAAAGATACCACCAGAGTTTCAGAAACTTATACAAGAAAAACCAGATGAATATACAGAACTTTATGAAAGCACAATGTACCATGAAGATGATGGTTTTTATCACTACTGTGTAATATGGAAAAAAGGCCCAGATAAGATTGTACATAGAACTTATGAAACAATGCCTTGGATTATTAGTAGATACATGAAAGTTGCAGGCGAGATCTATGGCAGAGGGCCATTGATTACTGCACTGCCAGATATAAAAACATTAAACAAAACTGTTGAGCTGCTGTTGAAAAATGCAAGTCTAAATATTGCAGGTGTCTATACAGCTTCAGATGATGGAGTGTTAAATCCTCAAACTGTAAGAATAGCTCCAGGTGCGATAATACCTGTAGCAAGAAATGATGGCCCTACTGGCCCAAGTTTGAAACCACTACAGAGATCTGGAGATATAAATTTATCACAGCTTGTTATTAACGATTTACGATTAAATGTAAAAAAGATCATGTTAGATGAGAGTTTGCCTCCAGATAATATGAGTGCAAGATCTGCTACCGAAATTGTAGAAAGGATGAAAGAACTTTCTCAAAACCTTGGCTCTGCGTTTGGTAGATTGATTTCAGAAGCTGTACTCCCTTTAGTTAGAAGAACTTTAGCTGTTATGAATGATAAAGAAATCATAACATTACCTCTGAAAGTCAATGGATTAGAGATTAAAATGCAGCCTACTTCTCCATTGGCTCTTGCACAATCTAACGAAGAAGTACAAACAGCTATGGGTTGGATGCAAATAATTCAGCAGCTTGGCCCTGTAGGACAGATGGCAGTAAGAATAGATAAGGTTGCAGATTTTGTGGCAGATAAATTAGGAATTCCTGCAGATTTAAGAACTACTCCAGAGGAAAGACAGCAGTTGATTGAACAAGCGCAGCAACAAGCACAGATGATGCAGCAACAGCAAGCAGCTCCTGCCACTCAAGAAGAAGAAGTTAATGCTCAAGCAGAGGTAAGTTAATATGGCAAAAAATGGATTTGATGATTTAGGTTGGGAAAGTTTGGATTTCATGGAAGAAGTGCAAACAACAGATGAACAGAAAAAAAAGAATTCTCTATATGCAAAAGTGTTTAACTCTCCAGAAGGACAGATTGTTTTACAGGATCTAAAAAGCAGAACTGTTGAAGCTGCCTCTTGGTTTCCTGGAGCAGATCAACATTTTGGGTATGTACGAGAAGGACAGAACAGTATTGTAAGAGAAATACTTTCAAGAATAGAACGAGCCAAACAAAACTAAAGGAGGGATGAATGGCTGAAGAAGGACAACAACAAGAAACAGAAAAAACAGAAGAACAAAAATCAAATGGTTTAATTGATGAGGCTAGGCAAAATGCTCCAGAGGAAGAAGCTCCTGTTGAGCAAGATCCTATATCTCATGTAGCTTCTGAAAAACCAGAGGAAGATAAACTTGGAGAAGTTGAAGATGAAGATGAAACTTTTGAAAGACCAGATTATTTTCCAGAAAAATTCTGGGATGAAAAAGAAGGGCCAGATATAGAAGCTCTAGTAAAAAGCTACACTGAAATACAAAAAAAAATGAGCCAGGGTAAAGGCAAAGCTCCAGATAATTATGATGTTAATTTTTTAAAAGAGCAGCAAGTAGATATTCATAATGATCCACTTGTAAAAGGATCTCTTGAATGGGCCAAAACTCATGGACTTACCCAAGAAGCTTATGAAGATCTTGCAAAGATGTTCATGGAAACAGGAGAAGAAACTGTTGCTAGAACAAATGCAGATATAGCTTCACAAAAAAAATTATTAGGAAACAAAGCAGATGAGAGAATTGGATCTGTTATGAAGTTTGCTGATACTTTGAGAGCTAGAGGTGTTTTATCAGATGAAGAAGTAAAAGAGTTTGATGAAATGGCAGGCACAGCTCTTGGTGTAAAAGTTATAGAAAAGATAAGATCTTACTATGGAGAACAACCAATACCAACTACTGAACCTACAGAAGATCTAGGTATTTCGCATGATGAAATCAAAGGTATGGTTGCTGACAAAAGATATGGTAAAGATCCTGCATTTACTGCAAAAGTAGAAAAATTGTTTGAAAGAGCCTTTCCAGGCGAATATAAACCATAACAACACTGGGGTTGCACAAAATACTTGATGCAACCCTAGAATTTTAGTATTAATCAAATCAGAAGATAACCGAAAAAATTTGGCCTTCAGTTAAATGCTGTAGCCTTTTCCCAGAAAAGACAACTACTAATTAATGTTAAACAAAAACTATGTTAAACAAAAGGAGTAAAACATGGCAATAAATATAAGTAATGCGTTTGTTACTTTGTTTGATGCTGAAGTTAAGCAGGCATATCAAGGAGAAAGTAAGCTCCGAGATACTGTAAGACTACGTTCTGGCCAAAGCTCCAACACTGTCAAATTTCCAAAAATTGGAAAAGGTGTAGCTACAGCTAGAATTCCTCAAACAGATATAACACCATTAAACGTATCATATTCGCAGGTTACTGCGACTATGTCGGATTATAACGCAGGCGAATACAGCGATATATTCCATCAAGCAAAAGTGAACTTTGATGAAAGACGAGAGTTAGTTGAAGTTGTATCTAAAGCTATTTCAAGAAGGCAAGATCAACTTATCATTGATGCTCTTAATGGATCATCAACTTCACTTACAGTTGCAAAAACTGTTGTAACAACAGGATCTGCAGCAGCTTCAAACTTGAACGTTGGTAAAATGATAGAAGCTAAAAAGCTTTTAGATGCAGGTAACGTTCCAAGTGAGGACAGATGTTTAGTAATTCATGCTAACAACGTGGCAGGATTACTGGCAGATGAAAGAGCAATATCTAACGATTTTGCAGTTAAAGCTCTACTAAATGGAGAAGTAACTGCTATGCTTGGTTTCAATATCATCATAATCGGAGATAGAGCTGAAGGTGGCCTTCCACTATCAACTAATGACAGAACTTGTTTTGCGTTCCACAAATCAGCTATGGGTATGGCTGAAGGTATGGGGATCAAAACAGAGATCAACTATGTACCAGAGAAAACTTCTTTCTTGGTTAATAGTATGTTTTCAGCAGGTGCTGTGGCTATTGATGACGAAGGTATTGTTAAAATCACGTGTGATGAAAGCTAATAGAAAAGGAGAATAATTATGGCTTACGATCAAAAAGGACTACAACCTATCGGTGGACAGTCAAAAGCAGGTCAAGCTCCTCAACTATGGAGCTATACATCTACAGATGCGAAAACTGCGATAGATGCTGAAGGGTACTTTAATGATGCTGCAGATGTCTTGAAAGTTGGAGATCTGATATATGTTCATGCAAGCACTGGAGGTACAAGAACATACTCTTTACATCCAGTAGTTAGCAATACTGGCACTGTTGTTGATATTGGAGATGGTACTGCTATCTCTGCTACTGACAGCGACTAATACAATCAGATGAGTTTGGGGGAAAGAAATTTCCCCCTACTCTTTTTTTTTATTATAAGGTAAAAAGAACTATGGCAGCAGGCGATACAAAAGTAACTATAGCGAATAACGCATTAACTCTATTAGGCGCAAATACTATAACTTCATTTACAGATGGATCAAAGGCTGCAGGAATTGCAAACAATATGTATGACTTTGTAAAAAAGCATACATTATCAATGTACCCTTGGAAGTTTGCTTTGAAAAAACAAGAGCTGCAAAAAGATACAGCTACACCAGTTAATGAATGGGATAATCAATTTACTTTACCTTCAGATGCTGTATCAACTTTACCAGTTGCAGTATTTTTCTCTGGACAATCAAATGCTCCCAAAGAATTAGATTTTGAAATTTACGAAAATAAATTAGTAACGAACTCTACAGAAGTTTATATAGATTATGTCTATGATGTAGCAGAAGGAAATATGCCAACTTATTTTGTTACGTTATTAGTATATCAGTTAGCTTGGCATCTAGCAGAGCCAATAACAGATCAAACAACTAAATCTGATTATTGGAAAACTCATGCTCTGGGTAATCCTTCAGATCAAGGCAGAGGTGGTTATTTTAGAACTGCAACCCAAATAGATGCTCAAGGACAGCCTCCAAATGTTATTGAGGACTATGTACTAACTAATATACGATAATGGCAGATAACGAAAATATAGTAAGAATACAAACAAACTTTACTGCAGGAGAATTTGATCCTTTGTTAAGAGCTAGGATTGATCTTGAACAGTACAGAGCAGCAGCTCAAACTTTGACAAATGTCGTTTGTATGCCTCAAGGTGGAGTAGAAAGAAGGCCAGGCCTTATGTACATAGGTACAATACCTTCTGGAGCTTCTCCTCAAAATGGAACAAGATTAGTATCTTTTGAATTTTCTACAACTCAACAGTATGTTTTTTTATTTGTTTCAGATAGACTATACATTTACAAACAAGGAACTTTACAAACAAATATAAATTCTTCTGGTAATGATTATTTAGATCTATCTTCGACAGGAATAACCTCTGCAAAACTTGCAACATTATACTTTGCACAATCTGCAGATACTTTGATTATCTGCCATGAAGATATGAACCCTGTAAAAATAACTAGAGGAGCTTCTCATACATCCTGGACAGTATCAAATATAACTTTTGATTTTGTACCTTACTATCCATACTCACTAGCAACTTCAAATCCTGCAGGAACAATTACACCTTCTGCTATTGAAGGAACTATTGAAATTACATTTAGCTCAAGTGTTGCATCATCAAGTTATGTACATCAGTACATCAATGCAGAAAATGGTATTGGCAGAGCAAGAGTTGTAAAATTTGTAAGCAGCACAAAAGTAGAAGCTTTTGTTGAAATACCTTTTGCTAACACAAATGCTATTGCAAATGGAGATTGGGAACTTGAGAATGGGTATGAGCTAGTATGGAGTAGTACACGTGGATTTCCAAGGAGCTGTACATTTCACGAAGGAAGGCTATTTTTTGGTGGATCTAAAAGTAGGCCCTCTACAGTTTGGGGATCACAGGTTGGACAATTTTTTAATTTTAATCCAGGACAGCAGCTTGCAGATGAAAGTGTTGAAGCAACTTTAGATACAGATCAAGTCAACGCAATCCATGGTATTATATCAAATAGAGATTTATTAGTATTTACTTCTGGTGGAGAATTCTTTGTACCTCAAGGAAGTTTAGATCCTATTGAACCAAACAATATAATTTTTAAAGTAACTACAAGAACAGGATCAAAACAAATAAAACCTATTGTTGCTGACAATGCAACTTACTTTGTTCAAAGACAAGGTAATCAACTTATAGAATTTGTTTTCACAGATAGTGATGTAAATTACAGATCTAATAACTTTTCTTTGTTTTCATCTCATCTAATAAACAATCCAGTGGATATGACACATAAAAGTCAAATAAGCACTTCAAGCACAAATAGAATTATTTTAGTGAACAATGATGGATCAATAGCTTGCTATTCTTTTTTAAGATACCAACAAGTTGTATCTCCTTCTAAATGGCTGACAGATGGATTATTTAAAAATGTAACAACAGATTTTGATGAAGTTTATTGTGTTGTACAAAGAACAATAAATTCTCAAACAGTATATCATTTAGAAAAATTTGATGATGATTTTACTACAGATGCATCTACACAATTTTTTGGTGGTACACTACCAGGATCTACAAGTGTATCTGGATTGAATTATTTGGAGGGAAAAACAGTTGATGTTGTAAGAGATGATCTGGCNCTTTCTCAAACAACAGTAAGCTCTGGTGCAATCACAATAGACAAAGCTCCAACAGAATATGTTGAAGTTGGAATTCCATATACTCCTACAATAGTTACACTGCCTGTAGAAACCAGGCTGCCAAATGGAAATGTACAAGGTTTTCTAAAAAGAATTACAGAAGTNAATTTAATTTTAAATAGTACACAAAGTATAAAAGTAGATACAGAAGAAGTATCATTTAGAAATTTAGAAAGTTTAAGTCTAGGAACTGGCATTGAGTTTTTTACAGGACTAAAAACAGTGCANCCATTATCTGGATTTACAACTGATAGCACATTAACTATAACACAAACAAAGCCTCTGTTTTTTACCCTACTAGGTGTAGAATACAAGGTAAGCATATAAGGAGAAAACTATGGCACAATACGTAGCAGCAGCAGCAACAGTAACTTCAGCAGTATTACAATACAGAGCTGCCCAGGCAACAGAGCTTGGTTATAAAGCAAAAGCAAAACAGGAAGAATTAAAAGGCAGAGTATCTGCTGTCCAGGCAAAAGAAGATGGTAACAAAGTTTTAGACAACATGATTGCACAAATGGCTTATGGTAATGCCTTTGCAGGTAAAGGAAACACAGATCCTTTCTCTGGAAGTAAATTAGGAGTAAGTATAAAAATGCAATCACAGGGTATTGCTGAATATAATATTGCCCAAACTAATGCACGTATTGCAAAAGAAATGGGTTTTTACCAAGCAAGAATAGATAGAGCTGCAGGTAAGACAGCAAAAACTTTAGGTTATGCAAATGCTGTAGCAACACTAGGAACAGGTGCTTATCAGTATAAACAAATGAGTTAAAAATATGGCGACAAGAAAGATACAATATAGACCACTTGGAGTAAGATTAAGATCCTTACCTTCTGTTACTAGATCTGACATTACAGAAACTAGAAGGGGTTTATTAAATCTTTCACAAAAATTAGATCAAATCTCTGCCATGGGATTTAAGGAGATGGGCAAACAATCTGCTATTGAAGGAGCTACAGAAGGAGAAAAATTTAAAGCATACAAAGTAGAAGAAGATGATCTAGGTAATACATCCATAAGCTTTATGGAAGCTCCAGAGATGGGATCAACTCCAAGAGAGAAAGCATATTATAAATCAGCTCAAGCTGCAGCTAAATTACAAATCAAATCTTTGTTTGAACAAAAACTATATGATGCCTATACAAGCAACAGAGCAGATATAGCAGGTTTTAACAAACAAGCTAAAGACATATCAGATGGATTGTTAGAAAGTTTAAAAGAAAAAAATCCTCAACTATTTAATTATTTTCAATATGACTTTGAGCAATCTTCAATAACTTATGCAAAATCAGTTTATACAAATTGGTCAAGCACAAAGAACGATATAGAAACTACAACCTTTCAAGGCTATGTAAATTCTGGTCATGCTGCAAATATTATAAAAATGGCAGCTAAAGGAGAAGAAGGCCTGGCAAAAGCAGGTATCTTTGTAAATAATATGACAGGCGATTATCTTAACCTTGGGCCTAAAGAAGCTTTTATTGCAGGNAATATATCAATAGGAGCAGATGATACTAGATTAGGTATAAAAAATTCTAAAGAACTTTCCAAAGATATTGAGTTTGCAAGAAACACTTTTCAAAAAATATATTTAGAAGAAGTATTCAAACAATACAAAGGTAATCATGTTGCTTTGGTCAAGGCTATAGAAGAAGTAAGAGGTGGCACATATATTACAAAAGACTTCTTCAATGCGCTAGAAGCTGAAGGACAAGTGATTGGTGTTGGATCTACAAGAATTAGTGAAATACTAAATGATGATGACAGAGATAAACTTGCAAAAGAACTATTTACAATATTTCATAATGAAACAGATAGAGTAAATAAATTATATGAAGGAGATAAAAAATATATAAATTTACAGGCATCTCAAGATCAATCATCAATTTTAAAAAAAATTATAGGATTAGAAAGATTGGCAAGTGATGCAGATAGCTCTGGATTAGAAAAAGAAATTACAAAAGATATATCTGATTTCAAAGCTAAATATCCTACAGAAGATGCTTTGAAAATGGTTGAAACTTTAGAAGAAACATTTTTTAACAGATATAATGCAGATGATGATATGCCTGGAGTAAAGGAATTGTATGAAGAAGATGCAAGACTTGGAATGTTAAATATGGATGATTTAAAAAAAGATACAAGACTTACTGGCACTACAAAAGCAAAAGTTATAGAAATGGCAAATTCTTATAATATTGGAGATAAACACTGGACAGATCACAATCTTTACAAAGAAGGATTGGCAATCATAAATAAAATGGAAGCTCAAAGCGCAGGAGCTTTGTTTTCTATAACTAATACAGATGCAGAAAGACAAGAAAAAATAAATTTAACTTTTAGAAAAACCTTTGAACATCTTATTGACATGAGAGGAATTCCTATAGGAAATAGTGGTAACAGAATAAACCCAATACATATTGCTGATACACTCAACAAGTTAAATGCAGATGGCAAAATTATAGCAACAAAACAGGAATTTAAAAAATTTGAAGGTGGTAAAGATCAATCTACTGGAGATCCAAACATTACAAAATATAATAATTTACAAGTTTTATTAGAAACAGAAGAAATGAAACTTGCAGAAACTACAGATGATAAAGAAAGAAAAGCAATAGATGCAGAAATAACAAGATTAAAAGCAGAGCAAGCCAAAACTTTAGAACTAATACCTGGAGGATTAAAAGGTTTAGAAGAAAAAGAAAGTAAATTTGATAATTCAAAAGTATTCTTTGTAACAGAAGGAGGGCAGCTTGAAGAACTTACACCAGGTAAAGTATTACAGCTTCTTCAGAAAGATCCTTATCAACTATTGATACCTTCAAGGTTGCAAGAATATAAAGAAATATTAACAATAACAGGGGATTAATGAACAGATTAGATTTAATATCATCTTTGGAAGGCACAGAAGGTAATGGAGATTTAGAAAGATTACTTGCTTTACGTACACACGAAACAAATAATCTCCATCCTACTAATGTTAGAGAAACTGCAGAAAAAGACAAAGCATTTAGTACAATAGAAAAAGCTTTCAAATCTGACAATGTTAAGAGTGCAGCTATGCTTGTTGAAATGAACAAAGAAAAGCTAGATGATAACTACATAGAAGAAAAAACAAAAGAAGATCCAAGACTAAAAAAATTCTTTACTGAAGGATATAAAATGGTTGGTACTGCTGTTGAGAGTACAATCAACAATGTTTATGAAGTAACAGATGACTTTGTACAGGTTTTGGAAAAGGTTGGTGTACCTAACGTTTATATACAAATAAAAGATGGTAAAGTAGATTTCACTACAAAAAGACCAGAAGATTTTAATCCAAGGCCTTTTGAATTTGTTGATAACCCAGATAGTATGGCAGCTAATTTAGGTTCAGGATTTTTAGAATTTATGATCCCTTTTACTGGGATGTTAAAAGCAACAAAAGCATATAAAGGTGGTAACATGGCTACTAATGCTTTGAAGGTGTATGGATCTGGAGCTGTAGCTGATTTTATGTTTTCTCCAGAATATGGCAACTTTGCGAGCTTACTAGTAGAGCTTGGTGTCCAAAATGAGTTTGTACAATGGTTAGATAGTAGGCCAGAAGATGCAGATGATTTGTACCAAAAATTTGTATCAAGAGGAAAGCAGGTCATAGAAGGTGGTATTATGGGTGCTATGTTTGATACTGCTATACGAAGTATAAAATTTATGAAGCAATCTCCAGAATGGGTTGCAAAAGCAAAAACTTATTTAGCTGCTAACTTTGAGGATGCAGGAGCTGCTACTTCAAACATATCTGAAGTTAAACCTGCTGCAGATAAATCTCTTTCAGATGCAGGATTAGAAGTTAATACTTCTCCTACAGATACACCATCTACAGGTGCAAAAGACTTACCATCCCAAGATACAACTGTACCTGGGCCAGAGAGAACTGAAACAATCTCTCCAGAAAAAGATCTAGGAAATAATAATAATTTATCTGCCATAAGTATTGAAAACAAAATATACCAAGTTGATAACGACATCAATACTTTACTTTCAAAAGCTAACGAAAACAAGCCAATATTAACAGATATGTTAAACAAATTTGATGCACGAATAGAAGTAGATATAAAAAAATTAGATAGTATCAACACTAAATTAAAAGTTAAAAACAGAAATCCTAATGGATTACCAGATTATTTAAGAGCATATATGTTAGCAGAAAATGTAAAAATCAAAGATATATCAGCACAAATTGAAAAGGATCTAAAAGTTTTAGATAAAGATTACAATAATAAAACAAGATCAATACACTATCAGATTGAAGTATCTCCTGGATTTACTTCTGAAGTACAATTAAGACCAAAAGAAATACATCCTATTATAAGCAAACATCATAAGAGATGGTACAGTTTGAGTAAAAAATATGATAATAAAAACGTTATACCACTAGCTTTACAAATGCAGATATACAATGCAGAGATAAAATTAGAGGAAAACATAAATAGATTGTTAGGAACTTTATAATGGGAAGGTTTGGTAAATTTAATGCTGCAGAAATGGCTAAAGAGGTACAAAAATTTCTTACTAAAGGAATACCAGAACTTGAGCAATACTCCGAAAAAACACTCAAGAAACAAGTCAAGGCCCAAGAGCTACTCAAAGAAAAAGGATCTCCAGAAGATATAATAAATAAAGGCAAATTGAAAGAAGGAGAGCAAGGCCCAGAACTATTAATTAATAAACAATTTATAAAAAATTTAGAAAAAGCTGCTAGCAAAAATCAGTTACCACCAGAATTATTCCCAGGTAACTTTGATAGTTTTAAAAACTCTCTTTGGTATAAGGTAAAAGATGAAAACGATATTGATGCTTTGATAGAAGTTGTATCAAAACATTATAGTAAAAATGCTTTGGAGGTTAGGAGAGGTAACAAAAAAGGTGTACTAAAAGATGAAGTTGTAAAAGAGCTAGCAGATGAATTGAATATATCTATTAAGACTTTGCAAAACAGAAGAATTGGATCTGTCTATACAGTAGAACAAATGTATGGAGCTATAAAATTATTAAAAGATTTTAGAAAAGTTTTAAAATTATCTCTAAAAAAAGCAGTATCAGAAAATGCTTCTGGACAAGAAAAAGCTTTTGCAGTGCAAATGACACAAACATATTCTTCTGTGCTTAACCAGGTCATGGGTGCAAGAGCTGAACTAGGAAGATCATTTAGAATATTGAGAGAAATGAAAAATGGTTTTGACCAGATACAAGATGAAGATAAAGCTTTGCAGGCTGTCTTTGACAGTATTGGTGGCAAAGAATTGAATGAAAGAAAACTAGAAGCTCTCTATGGTATTATAGAAAACAATGAGAATTCTGTAGCCAGAGCTACAAGACAGCTAAATTTAGCATCTACTAGAGATATGCTATTCCAGGTTTATTATAACAATCTTTTATCTGGTATTGACACACACATGGTTAATCTTGGTGCAGGTGTGGTGCTGCAGCATTTTCATCATCTAGCAAGATTTGCAGGTGGTACAAAAGGATCTGTAAATAAAATGCTAAACAAACAATACAAGGGCCTTACTTTCAAGCAGGCTCTTGCAGGTTACTATGGTTATATGCAATCAATGATAGATGGCACTAGAGTATTTGCTTCATCATTATTGACAGGAAGATCTATAGATACATTTTCTAAAGTACCTATTGATGACAGTATCTCTGGTGGCAAGATAAATATTAGAAATCTTACATACAATTCTGTTGGTAAAGTAAATAAAAGATTGAGAGAAAGACTAGAAGAAGATCCTAAATTTTTAAATGACAATATGTATTTTAAAGGCGCAGATGCTGTTTTAGATATATCTACAAGATATGCTCCAAGATTTATGAGAGCTGCAGATGATATGTTAAAATTTATGTTCTACAGATCAGAGCTGCATACTCATGCTTACAACAAAGCTATGCAAGAAGTAGAAAATGGAGTGCTTGCAGATAAAGATTTTGCATTGAGAGTACAAGAGATAGTTAATGATCCAATAAAACAAGCTCCAGAAATTAGACTAAAAGCTTTGGATGAAGCAAGAGATACAGTTTTACAAAGAAGATTAGATAAATTTGGATCTGCTATTTATGGTGTGTTGAAAGAACAAGCAAATATTCCAGGATCTGCATTTTGGGGAACAACGTTAAAAGTAATTACACCATTTTTTGGAACACTATATAATCTAACAAAAGTGGGTTTTGAGCTTACACCAGTTATAAATGCAGCTATAGCAGCTACTCCAGGCACAAAATTAAACACTATGTTAAAATCTACAAATCAAGTAGAGAGAGATATGGCTATAGGCCACTTAATTGCTTCTCATGGGTTAGTGTTTATGTCCACTCTTGCAGCTATGAATGGTTATGTAAAAGGTGGAGATCCTATCTTTAGTAGTAAAAGAGATGCTAAATCTTTAAAATTTATGAAAACAGGGCCAGATGAATTTTCTGTTGTAGTGCCTTGGTCAAAGATAGATCCAGATGGAGAATTCAAAGGATCTTTACATGATGGCAAAGATAGATCTTATCAAATAAATAGATTAGATCCTGCAGGACAATGGCTTACAATAGGATATAATATTGCACAAATGACAGAAGCTAACGAAGGAGAGATAACAGAAGCTGTTGTAAAATCTATTTTATCTGTTGGAGAAAAAACATTATCATCTTCTTTTGCTGTTAATATTGCAGATACAATAGAAATATTTTCAGATAATTATGGAACAGGAGATCCAACACAATTTACTAGAAAGTTTATAAAATGGGGTGCAAAGAACGTAGCAAACTTTATACCAACTTCTTCACGTATGAGAATGAATATAAATAAACTAGGAGATGTAGATGAAAATGGTAACTTGATTGCTAGAACAGGAGATCTGCCAGATGTATTTACTTTAGAAGATCCAGATGATGGACAGATAAAAGTTTTTGTGGACAATGGGGATGGCACTTATGAAATGATAAATCAAAGCAGCGCAGAGGAAAATTCAAGCACGATTGATAGAATGATAAATGATTTTACTAGAGAGCTTGGTAATGAAGTAGATAAAAGAATTGATAGGCAATCACTAGAGCAAGCAGTGGATTGGTGGGGTAGAGATGCAACAGAAGATCCAAGAGTTGGGCCAGGTGGTGTTATTTATTCTCCTGTAAAATACAGAGATATGGAATGGAACGTACAATCTCTTATTGATACAGGTTTATTTAGTGAAGAAGATACTCAAAAAACTGTACCTCTTTTACATAGAAACGAAAAATTTGATAGTATTGCAAACATGAGAACGCAAGATGGCAAGCCTTTATTTGCTGATATTTTAAATATTGTTGGTGTAGCAGGAGAGTTTGAACGATTAAGTTATGGGCCAAGCAATCATCCTGCCTATATTTCTATTAGAGGCCAAAGAATTAAGTTAAGCAGGGAGCAGCATAATGATTACAAAAAAATGATAAATGGAGATTTTTCTGTTTTGCCTCCAAGTGTTTTAGAAAATGTTGAAGCTTATGTATCTCCAGAATATTATGAAAATGTTATGATGAACAATGTATCTTTGAAGGACAATCTACTTACACTTTTTAATTCTGATATGTATTATATCTATGGATCAGATGATGACACTGCAACTACTTCAAGAGAAACAATGATTGATAATACTATAAGATTTCATAGGCATGGAAAACCAGAGCAATTTAAAAATAGCTTTGAAACTAGCGAAAATTTAAGAATTGGTCTTGATGGCCCAGATAAATTATTGATGTTAAAATATCCAGATTTGAAGTATAAAGCACTTGAGTTGACTAAAAATATAAATGATAAAAATATGAAACCTTTAAGAGAAGTTATAGGAGCAGAATAACATGGCAATAAATCCAATACTTACAGGGGAACGTAGAAATCAATACACTTCAAGTGGATCTCTAGGCCCTTACAATTTTACGTTTGTAATATACGCAGATACAGATCTAGCTGTTTATGTAGATAGCACAAAAAAAACATTAACTACGCACTACACAGTTTCTACAAATACCAATGGCACAGGATCTATAACCTTTACTTCTGGAAATGCTCCTGCGAGCAGCAGTTTAGTTACGATTATTGGAAACAAAGATTTATCAAGAACCACAAAATTTACTTCTGGTGGCCCTCTAACAGCAGATGCTTTAGAAACAGAATTTAACAATCAAACTTTATTTTTACAACAATTAGACGAAAAAATATCAAGAGCAATTACTCTGCCTATTGAAACAGATGCTTCAAGGCCTCTTGCTTTTCCATATAACAATACAGAAAGCAGTAATGCAAACAGATTAGTTAAATTTAATTCTGCAGGATCTGCTTTAGAAATAGGGCCAACGACCACTAATGTTGATACACTGGCTGCAATAGCCTCTGATATAACTGCTGTTGCTGCAATAAGCTCCTCTGACTTATCAACTGTTGCAAGCATAGGAAGCTCAAATATGTCGGCAGTAGCAGGCAAAGCAACTGAAATAGGTCTTTTAGGAAATTCAGATACTGTTGCAGATATGGCTTTACTAGGAACAAGTGCTGTTGTTGCTGATATGGCTTTGTTGGCTAACAGTGATGTAATTGCTGATATGAATACTCTTGCTACAACAGATATTGTAAATGATCTTAACTTGCTAGCAACTTCAGATTTTGTATCTGACTTAAATGCAGTAGAGGGTATAAAAGCTAATGTTACAACTGTTGCAAATAATATAACTGGTGTAAATAGTTTTGCTGAAAGATACAGAGTAGGATCAAGCGATCCGACATCAAGTTTAGACGAGGGAGATTTATTTTATAATTCTACTGATAATGCAGTAAAATTTTATAATGGAAGCTCTTGGGCATCTATACAAGCAGGACTTACAGATATTGTTGGAGATGTTACTCCTCAACTTGGAGGAAATTTAGATGTTAATGGTAACAGTATTGTTTCTGTATCAAATGGAAATATTGCTATTACCCCTAATGGATCTGGTAAGGTAATATTGGATGGTTTAAGCTTTCCAACAGCAGATGGCACAAATGGCCAAGCACTTGTTACAGATGGAGGAGGGAACGTTTCATTTTCAACAATCCAAGCTAGTGAATTAACTACTGAAGGATCAGTATTTTCCAACTATAATACCATATCGTCTAATGCAACAACGACCACAGCCTCTACCAAAAATGCGTTTTTATTTGGGCCTATAACTATTTCTGGTAGTGCTACATGGACAGTTACTGGAAATGGAACATTAGAAATATTATAGTTGAATAAAATTTAAAAAATTTGTAAAAAGGAGATATTATGGCATCAAAGATAAAAGTAGATCAGATAGAGGGAGCTGCAGGAACAACTGTTTCTTTACCCTCTGGACAAACACTAGACTTATCTAGTGGTAGTGTTACACTTCCTGCAACTTCTGTAACAAATGCACAATTAGCAGGCAGCATTGATTTAACGACAAAAGTAACTGGCACTTTACCAACATCAAAAGGTGGCACTGGATTAAGTTCCCTTGGCTCTGCCTCACAAATAATCCAGGTCAATTCTGGTGGTTCGGCACTCGAGTTCGCAGCAGCACCTTCTGGAAAAGTTTTAGGTCATGCTGTTTCAGAAAGTGTGGCAAGAACAACCTGGTCAAATCCAGGAGAGAATAGTGGTTTTTCTGGAAATATGTCGGACTTCTTTTATCCTAACAGTTCTAATTGTTATTTTGATGTTGCTTATACAAAACAAAGTTCATCAAGTAGATTATTTGTTACTGGACACATTGTTCTTAAAGCAAGTTCTAACACTCACGACTTTGCAGTTTTTATTGTAGGAGATGAGGCTAATGGTAGAGTTCTTCACTTGGATGAACACAATGGAGTAAGACAATATTTAGCTCACAGTTTTACAGTATGTTTTTCTGGAATAGGCACTGGCGCAAAAACAATCAGAGCAACTGCTGGAACAGGAAATACCAGATCACACTCTGGAACAAGAGGATCTGGTGGAGATACCACATCTCACTCTGATGTATCAACTAACAATGGTTACACTATGGTATCAGTAATGGAAGTGGAGGCATAATATGACAAAAAAATTTGAAGCAATAAGAGCAATAGATCCTAATGCTAGTTTTGAAACAACGCAAGAACCAGGTGGAGAAGAAATTGTAACTTGGTTAAATGGTTATGAACCAATAGCAGAAGATGTTATTGCTGCCAAAATAGTAGAATTAGAAAAAGCTAATGCTCATATAGCTCCAAGAATAACAGCTTATGGAGAATTAGGTGGATGGCAAGAACAACTTGATATGATGTACAAAGATCAAATGAATGGCACTTCAACATGGAAAGATGCTATCACTAATATTAAAACATCAAATCCTAAATCTGAATAATTTTTTTGATTGACGAAGATATAATTGTCTTTGATGATTTCTTAACTAAATCTTACCACAAAGAATTATTAAATTTATCAACCTCTAATTTTTTTAAATGGAGTTTTGTAAATAATATTTCTTATGCAGAAGATAAAGAAACTCTGGGATATTATGGTTTAGNTCATAATGGGTTTGATGGGAATTTAAAAACATGGGTAAGTAATCATCAAGAATTTTTAAAACCTTTTTCATATCAAATAATGGATGTTGCAGATTGCAAACAAATAATGCGTTTTAGATTAGATATGACTTTATACAATAAAGATAATTTAATTCATAACGCACATATAGATTTTCCAAATCAAACAAATAATGTGTCTTGTGTTTATTATGTTAATGAAACAGATGGCGATACAATCATTTTTAATGAAACAGATCTAAAAGGTAACTATACTATTAAAAAAAGAATACCTCCAAAACCTAATAGATTACTAATGTTTAAAGGAAAATTTGCTCATACTGGCTGCTCTCCTAGTAAATATAATACTAGAATATTAATCAATTCTAATTATTGTTGATTAATTTTTTACTGTATAATATGTATGAATTATGGCAAGATCTATAAAAAAAACAGCATCATCTAGTGTAACACTAGGAAAGATTAATACAAAACTAGACCATATTCATAGAGATTTAGAAAAGAATACAAAGGATATAGCAGCTCTTAAAGAGCAGATGGCTATGGGAAAGGGTGGGTTGAAAGTTGTTGCTTGGCTAGGAATAGTAGTAGGTGGCATAGTAACTGCGTTTGGATATTTTAAATGAAAGTTAGTGATAGCACAAATGTTCAACTTCCTTTACGTAATTTAGTTTCAATCATAGGAGCTGTAGCTGTAGGTGTATGGGCCTACTTCGGTATTGTAGAAACTCTCAACAAGCATAGCACAAGACTAGAGCTTATGGGTTCAGATCTTGAAAAGAATACAGAATTTAGGATCAAGTGGCCACGTGGAGAAATGGGATCGCTGCCTGCAGATAGTGAGCAGTTTATGCTTATAGAAGATCTTTACAAATCGGTTGAAAAGATAGAAACAAATCTTGAACAAAACATGACAAACAAAGTTAATATTGAAAGACTACAAAAAGACGTAGAAAAAATGATACAGGATATTGAAAAATTAAAAGATGCGAATAGAGAAATCAAATATACAAATGGTAATGCACAATGATTGTTGAAAGTATAGTGGCTCTTTTATTAATAGTTAATAATGAGATTGTTGAACACAGAATACAAATAGATCCAAGCACAGGAAAATCCTCTATGTCGGTTTGTTTAAAAGGTGCGAGGGTTGCAAAAAGGCAGCTCAAGAGTGGCAGTAACGTACAGTATCAGTGTATAAAATCAGAGGCAGAAATTGAAATAGATAAATTAGGCAACAAACATATCAAAAAATTAATACTTAAATAGTGGCCAAACAAAAATTTATAGACTTCTTGCCAAGGCCCAAACCTAGGAAAAGACCAGGCAGGCACAGTAAAAAACCCAATAAAAAATTTAATAGAAAGAAATATGTTGGCCAGGGCAGGTAATAGAAGTGTTGCACTACAACAATATTTTTTGTAAAAGTAAATCATGTTACCCTTTTTAGGCATATTAAAAAATCCTATCTTTCGCCTGGTGGCTGACAAGACCATAGGCGCAATCTCCCATAAGTTGGAGAAGGATAAGATAATCAAAGCAAAAGAAATAGAAGCTACAACCAAGCTTGATATTGCTAAAGTAGGTGTACAACTAGAACAAGTTAAGCAGCAACAAAATTCGTGGAAAGACGAGTACCTCGTAGTTTTTTACACACTGATTTTTCTTGGGCATTTCCTGCCATGGACACAGCCATGGATGGATAGAGGATGGCAGATCCTGGGCCAAGCAGATCCCATGTTCTGGTACATCATTTTAACTATCGTGGGAGCTAGCTTTGGTGTAACAACTTTAAAAAAAATAGGTAAAAAATAATGGCAGTAAAAAAAGTATTGACCAAAAGACAACTTGTTAGCCTTGAGAGGCATAAGAAACATCATACAAACAAGCACATGGCCGAAATGAAAAAGGCTATGCTCGCAGGAAAAACGTTTGGTCAAGCTCATAAACTAGCTCAAAAGAAAGTAGGTGCTTGATGACAGTTAAAGAACGTATAAAAGAACATGAAGGTTTTAGAGATACAGTGTACCTNGACAGCCTGGGTAAAAGAACAGTTGGATATGGACACCTTTGCGTGGAGGATCACTGGGAAGATGGCAAGAAATATGACAAAGAATATTTAGATGAAATCTTTGATAAGGATTTCCAAAATGCTGCAGATCAATGCGAAGATCTTTGTAATGATTATGAGCTAGACTTACCAGAAACAATCACAGATGTTTTGATAGAAATGATTTTCCAACTTGGTATTGGAAATGTAATGAAGTTTAAAAAAATGATAGCAGCTCTCCAGGAGAAAGACTTTGAAACTGCAAGCCTGGAAATGTTGGATAGTAGATGGGCATCTCAAACTCCATCAAGAGCAGAGAAGTTATCTTTGATTGTTAAAGAAGCTGCAGGAAGTTAGATTATCTTTTTGCAATATCTCTTTTGATATACCAATTATTCCAGGTATGTTTCTTTCCATCATTATGAAACCTGCCAAGAATTCCTTTATCAACTAAAGCGCAAAGCTTNTTGTATGTTGCTGTTACACTGCTCATCTCCATAGCAGCTAGTATTCTTACAGAAGGAGCATGGCCCTTCTCATCATTAAATTTTTTGAAATTTACAAACACTGCCATTTGTCCAGGAGTAACAGAGTAATTAATTTTTTCCTGTAAAAATCCAGATCCATCACACCTTGGACAAATAGTTTTAGTATTATATTTTTTATTGTTCGCCACCCAACTCTCCTGCTATGGTCATATACTCATTCCAGATTGANGTATGTAATCCACTATCAACTTTATCTACNTCTTTCAAAGTATCATCATTGATAAGTAGGAGCTGCTTCAANAACTCAAGCTTCTTCTGCTTGGAAGTTGTTTTATGATTTTTTATTTTATTCATATTATTCATAAATTCTTCTGCAAAAGATTTGGGATCTTCACAATAAACTGCAGGCCCTTTCAATCTTCTCATATCCCAGGGAGATTTATCATCCTCTGGTTGAGTATCTTGTTCCTGGGCCATAGGAGCTTCAGAATGACCAAGCNNTCCTTTGCCTATAGTTGTNTCATCTTTNGCCTTNNANGCCTCTCCTGGCTCATCTNTGGNCTTTTTAGATAGGTTATCTAGCTGCTTTGATACTGGAGTTATATCTTTTATAGAGCTTTTAGGATAATCCTGCGCTTCTTCTGCAGAAATCATACCACCCAAAGCATCTGCAAATACATCTCTCAATGCAAAGCCTCTAGCTCTCATCTTTAACATACGATCTGGGTAAGATTTCCATGGCCCTGGTCTATTCAACAGGCCTGCCTTCGCAGCTTCGCCCATAGTNAACTGGGATTTGTACCAGGATTGTCCTTTTCTTTTAATCTCACACACTGCTGTTCTTGCAGATCCTTCTCCAGATATTGTTTCTTTTATATCCTCAAACTCTGGATGCCTTCTGCATAGTGCAATCATTGTATCTCCATAGATACTTGGCTTGCCATTTATCACAGCAATATTCTGCAGCGATTGTATTGGCGATAATCCAAGCTCATCTCCCCAACTCATAGCCAGGTAAATATCTGCAGGCTTACCTCTGAATTGTTGAGGTACTAAATTTGATGAAGCAATTTCTTTAGCAAACTGCATCTTCGGATCTTTCTTTACTAGATCACTCATACTAATTTTCCTTGTCTAGGATCTTCAGTTAATGGTTTAAATAAAATATCAATCAACCTGTAAGATCCTTTAAATTTAGATTGAAAAACTTTAGAGCTTGGTTGTAGATGCTGCAGCTCCTCTGGTTTTAGCTGCATAATTTTGTTGTTATGGCTTATCTCTAATCCACCTTTTTTTATTGCAGCCTGTACTTCATAATCTCTGACAGATACATACTTGCCCTGCCAAAGTTTAGTTACTTTTTTCTTTTTCATTGTCCTCCTTGATTTGGATTGTGTTGGATCTTTTTGAGTATGCCTCTTGAGCAGGTACAATTTTCTCTGGCTTTGCTTTGTAGTTTCTTGTTGGCCAAGAAATTTTAAAGTTATTGTACTTGGCAAAGGCAGCTTCTCCCATAGCTCCTTTGATTATATCCTGTGAGCTTTCAATCTTTTTCTTTCCAGATTTGATTTCAAGATTGCCCTCATGCCAGGTGTTGATAGCATCTCCAATCTGGTTGTTACCAGATAGATCTTTGGTATCATCTTTTGCTTCTGGATATACCAAAGAGAAATCAGAACTTTTTTCTGGATCGTAAAATATTTCTTTTTCTCTCCTGCTCCAGAACTCACGCACAGCATTACTGATAAGATCCTGCGTTTCTTTGTGTGGGAATATTGGCCAGTATTGTATCTCCCACGTCTTGATATTGAATACCATTACAACAGATCTCCCAATGTTAGTACAGATCATCTGGCCCTGGACTTGTACTGGCCCTTTGTACAAAGGCAGTGTTGGTTCATGGATTGATGTAACTTTGTATTCAAATACTATATCTCCCTGCAGCTCATGGGCCTGGCCAAGTGGATCTGTTATCACAATTTTTTTTTCAGCTATGGCCCAATCATCTATGCTTGCTCCAAGTGGAGTATGCACTGCAGTGTATGGTTTTTCTTTCGCACCTTTTTTAAATTTTAAATTTGGAAAATCTTTCTTTGCAATTTTTTGTAATACTTCTTCAAAGTAATCTGTGTACTTGGAATAGTTAAGCTGCTCTGGTTCAACCCAAGATCCATTCTTTTTGTCAATGAATTCCTGGAGCAGCTCATTCTTTGATGGCGCATTTGGATGTCCAACTCCCATCAATATTGGCAGCCTGCTGCAAGTCATGTATTTTAAATCATCTGTTACTTTCATATTTGCTCCTATATTAGTTAATTAGTAGTACAAAACAAGATAGTTATCTGTACATTTCCACATTTCTTACAGAGCTAGCATACCATTTGCCCTCTGTTTTGCTCTTGATCCCTCTGGCATTGAGAGCAGCAGCAATCCCTCTGTAGGTATTTACTTTGCCATTCTCTCTTATGTCCTTGATCTTTGGTAAGATCTCTCTGGCAAATTCAGCAGCAGCTTTCTTCTTTGCTTCAACAGCTAGAGCTGCAGCCTGGGCCAAGTTAGTTGTATTGCCAAGCTTGGTAATAATTCTATTGGAAGCTTTGGTTCTGTGCTGCCCATCTTTTTTCAATTTTTTTTTGATTTGTCTTAATCCATTTCTTGTTCTTTGTTGGATCATCTTAACTTCTCTTTGAGCTATGACAGCCAGAATTGATATGGTTGTTTCATCTGCCTCTGGCATATCACAGATAGTAAATTTAACTCCATCCTCCTGGAGCTGTAAAAAGAAACTAGCTTTTCTTGTTAGCCTGTCCATTGTAGCAATCAACAATCTTGCATTGTTTTCTTTTGCAAACTGGATGGCAGCCTGGAGCTGCTTCCTGTTGTTCTTCAATCCACTCTCTTGTTCAGTAAAAGTTTTTAATAAAACAGATCCATCTCTTTTTGAGATAAAATCTTTTATCTTATCTTGTTGAGCAGCAATACCCAGGAGCTGCTTCTTGGTACTTGTTCTTAAATAACCAACGTAGTTATTCATTTGATCCTCCTATTATATTTGTTCATTAAAAAAAGTATTTTTGATTTGTGAATTTTGAAAACAATACGCAGCCTTCTTATCATGTAATCAGATAAACCATTTGATCCCTTCTCATACTTCTGGACTTGCTGAAAGGTTACTCCAATTTTTTCTGCAACTTTGCTCTGTGTTAATTTTAATTGCTTCCTTCTTCTTCTAATTTTTTTGCCAATAAATTTTCTAGTTTCCAACTCTTGGGGTGTTAGATCCATCTTTGTCCTCATCTGTCCAAACAAGAATACTCTTGCCTATGACTTTTGTTTTACATTTATTTTTTTTATAAACTTGCATTGATTTTAAAAAGAATTCTTCAAGCTCCTTTGTAGTATCAAAGGTGTACTTTAGTACAGCACCAGTGGAGGATTGCACCACCACTGGTTTATAAGTTTTTTTGGTCAAGACAACTCCTTCCAACCAAAGTCTTTGCAAAGATAATTAGTGCCATCAACAGCAACAATATCTCCAACACTCATTGAAGTGTGTCCACATTCAACTTCATCATTCTTCATAGCTTCCTGGAACTCTTGGCCAGTAACAAGCTTGTCTTTGACAATACAAACTTTGTTAGTTTTATTTGCTATTGATAAAGGATTTGTATCGTACCCATTGAAAGCACTGAACACAGTATCTTGATCCTCATCCTGGTTGATAACACCTTCATAAACTTTGGTATGAGTTTTACCAAAGTCTTTTGTATATTTACCATAAGGGTTAAATTCCTTCTGGTAAAAAACNGTTATGTTTTTTTTCANGCAGCCTCCTTTGTTTTCTTTTGATAATAACCAATATAAACTTTGTTAAGATCATCAACATCCAAAGTCAGAGTTTGATACTTATCTCCACCATAAAGAACTAATCTCCATTCAACATCATTGTGAAGGAATTTGAATTTAACAACCAGTGCTTTGTAGTTGTTTTTTAAATCATCCATAATCTGATCTGGGATGTAATGATTTTTATTTTTTTTCTTGGCAGCTTTGTTTAGCTTCTCAAGATCTTGAACATAAACATATTCATATTTTATGTTTTTTACTTTGGCTCTCTGTTTAACATAGTGCCATGGTTTCTTCTTCTTCATGCAGCCTCCATTGTTAGAGTTTTTAAAAGTATTAACCATACATAATATATATAATTATTATATATCACTTGTCAATCCCTGGTTGCTTTTTAATTTTAATAGCATGGACATCCCAGGTTTTGCCTTGTTTTATTACCTTGGTTTTCAGTGATCCTTCCTTGTCCAATTTGTATGTCAGAAATTCTCCTACTAAATTTTTAACTGTATCTCTGGTACAGCTCACAGTGCAGAGGCCTTCTTTTGGAAGGCCCTCCTGCTTGCTCTCAACTAGGTATTGGTGTTTCATGTTACGCAGCCTCCCTTCTTTTTTTTAATAATTGATTTGCGTACTCATATTCTTTTGTAGTGTAATGCCACTGGTTCTTATCTCTATCAAAATACATATCCTCTTTGTGATTGATTTTAATATTTAAAAGATCAATATTACTCATGGATCTAAATTTTTTCTTCCAACCATTTTCATAATCTTTTGAAACTAAACCACCAACAATTAAGTTATGAGTTTGTAATGTATTGATAGGCCCTGCAACTTTGTGTTTGCCTTCAAAACTTTCACTTCTAATCATAGAAGATTTTTTACCTTGTTTGATTTTTTTCTTATCAATAAGTTTATCTTCTATCTTATGGAGCATATCCCAAACTTTTTTATATGCTTTTTCTTCTATGTAGAGATTTATTCTTCTGTGTTTAAAATCCTTTGGATCTATCAAAGTATCTTTAAACTCAAAGTATTTATTTTTTTTCTTACCCATTTATGCAGCCTTACCTCCTTCCTTGTTAAGATATTTTTTCATTCTCTCCTGGTTAAATTTTGTAACTATTATTTCTAGCTCGCCTGGAGAATATTGAACCTTGTATTTACCTGCAGGATCATCCTGCTCGTATTCTTTTTTGAGCAAGTTAGCTTTGCCAAAATCATCTGTAACATCACAGATAAATCCTGGCTGCTCATCACAACATTTTATGTAATAAAGTTTTGCCATTATGCAGCCTCCTTGAATTGTTCTTTGTAAAGTTGAGCATTAAAAACTTCTCCTTCAAAATGATGCTGTTTTAATTTCTTCAAGTTTTTAAACCATTGAACTAAAACACCTGGCTTGTTGTTCATTTTGAAATAAGTATTTTTAAGCTTGATATGTATCTTGCCTTTGTATTTGTAGTCATGATCTTTTTTGAAAAACTTATTGGCAAAAGCATTTAGCCATTTGCCTTTATCAGTTTTCATTCCGATCTTTGGCAGCTTGTATCTGTACTCATGTTCCAAAAAATTCTTTGGATCATTGACAGATCCAACAGGAACAAATCTCATTGTTCTGCCATCTGTATATTTTTCTGTCCAGGTTACGATCATGCAGCCTCCTTCTTTTTAATCATTTGAAATGTCCAACCACCTGCTTGAGTTGTAACTGAATTAGCTCCTGCAGCATTGAAATCTTGAAGAACATTTTTAAGAGCCTCTTGCCAGTATTCTCCATGCTCCTCTTTGAATTTGTTTAACCACTGCCAAGAAGTATGAACATCTCCATTGACTTTGAACTCATGCTCATAAAATCTTTTTTGAGTTTGATCCAGGTTATCCTCAATCACTTTGTCCATTCTTCTGTCATCAACAAATAAATATTTTGTTTGAGCCATGCCCTCAATTCTGTTGCTGATCTCATACATATCTGTCATGCCATCAAAATGACCATACTGATACTGGTCGCTGTACTCTTTGAACTTTTTGAAATTAGCATCTGTGCCTTCTGTTACTTTGATGGTAACACTGTTGCCCATGCTGAAGTTAGAACTTTTTGCTGTTGCAACCAATCCCATTTCTTTAGCTTTCTTTTTTAGGATTTTAGCAACTTGGGCAGCTTCTGTAAGTTTTCTCATCTTGCCTCCCTTGTTGATTGTTTTTTTATCTGTTCTAGTTTTTTTCACTTACATAATATATATAGCTACTATATATCTAAATTCAACTATTAAATTATTTTTTTTTGAAAGGACATATATGGAACAGCAAATACTACTTTTAACACCAGGCATAAGAAAGAAGCTCAAAGAGCTTGCCTCCCAGGATGGCAGATCAATATCAAAATATATTGAAAAGTTAATTGAAAGAACCTGGAGGCAGAAGCATGGCAAGAAAAAGGCAGCCTAAAAGAGATATAATCTACACCAACGTTGTAAAAATAATTAACAAGCAGCGCAGGAAATCAAAGCAAAGATTTAAAGTAACCATGCAGGACAGGGATAAACCTTTGACCAAGTGGATTGAAGATACCCAGGAGGAGCTGCTTGATGCAGTGCTGTACCTGGAGAAGGTTAAATATGATTTGGTTCACAAAAGTAACAAGACAAAACATAGAAACACTAACAACCAGGATTTATAGAGTTTGCAAAGAATATACCAAAACAGAGGAAGTTACCTGGAATGAGATATACTTGCAGCTCAAGAAAGAACTAGATGCCCAAGAAAAAAACTCCAACTGATTACAGGCTGTATATTCATTTGCCAATCAGAGCTTACAAAGATCCAAGGCTGCAGCGATACAGGCAGGCCATGTTCATTTTGGCAGCTCTTTGTTCATACACTGATTTTAGAGGGATCTGTTGGCCCAACCAGGCAACCCTGGCTAAAGATCTAAATGTGAGCAGGCAGGCTGTATCAAGATATATTAGAATGTTAATTAAATGGAAATATGTTAAATATGCTAGGAAAGAATTTAAGGGCCAGAAAGGCAACTGCTATTTTATAGTTTATGATCCAAAGACTACAGAGAATATGGCCAGGAAGAATGTATCAATGGCCAAGCACGAACTGCCAGAACAGGAGAAGAAAGAAGCTTTGAAAACTATTAACAAGATCTCCACAAATACTAAAAAGGGAAATGGCAAGGGAAACCCCCAGGTTGACAAAGACAAGGTAAGGGAAACCTCTAGTGTTTCGGATGGGGAAACCTCTGATGTTGCACGTAACGTATCATATAACGATAATAATAATATTAAGGTAAATTACGAAAAAAGGACAATAATGATTTATATGAAAAAAGTTATAATGGAGGTTTATGGTAAGGACTTTCAATACAACTTTAAGCAGGAGGATGAAGCTCAAAAGCTTATTGATCTTGGAGTGAAGGTAGATGAAGAAACTTATCAGAAGATGAAGCAAGCACTGCTCTGGTTTAGAAACAAAGAACCTTACAAGGATGCACCAGGTCATATCAACTTCTTTAAAAGCTTTCTATTGGGCCAGAATAAAGCTCCTTTTGATGTAAAGACTATGATAAAAAAGATTGTGAATAGGAAAAAGCTTTGATTGTACAAGATCTAAACGTTGAATTAATTTTTGAACATGGCGATAAGTAAGAAAATTTATAACATGGGGGGTAGCAAAAAAATATACAGAAAAAAAAAGGCAGCATACATCCCCTCCCAGGGTAGCAGTACGTATAGGGGTATCATAAAAAATTTTCCTTATTCCACAAAAGAAAAAAAAAATAGTTATGGATTTTAAGAAATTACAAGAAAAATTATCTGTATGGTCGCTTTACAACCGAGAATACATAGTTGGTTTTATACTAGGTTTTCTGTGTGGTATTTTATTAAGCTTATGGATATAACAACAAAAACAGAGGAGGATAAATGCAAAAGACGTTTTTAAAGCTAAAAGCTTTCAAAAATACTTTTAACAAAGGCCCAAAATTTTCCTGGAAAAAATTTAAGATTGAGGAAGAAATAACTCTACAGCCAGGAACTTATGATATTGATGTTTGGGAAAATGTGAGGGAAGTAACAGCCGATAACAGGGGGAACAAGAAGGAACAAGAATATTTGACTATTGAGCTAAAAGAACCTTATATGAAACCAGAGCAAAATCANAACGAGGTCAAAGATGACATGGATGATGAAATACCCTTTTAAGAGCCATAGAGAGTGCTACAATGGGTAAGTTAGTCAAATCTGGTACGAAGGGCCAGGCAGATCATAAAAGCTCTCCAGGAGCTTCTAAATCGTTTTTTTGAATGAGGAAATAACATGGCAAGGACAAAAGCAAAAACAACTCATCCAGTAGTTAAATATGGTGGAGTGAGGATGCTGCAAAAAAGGATCAAGCGCAGCCAGATCATAGACCACAGCAAAGACGCAGTGGCCCAGGAACTGGTGGATCTATCAACAAGCAACATAACTGATATTATTGATTGGGAGAATGGCAAGATAAGATTAAAAGAAATTAGCGAAATTCCAGAAAAAGCTTTGAGATCTATAAAAAAGATTAGGGTATATGGGAAAGAAAATAATAATTTTGAAGTTGAAATGCACGATAAAATTAGATCTCTCCAAACAGTGGCCAAAGCTGCAGGGTTACTAGAACAAGAAAAATCGGATGATGACAAGCCTGCTGTCATTGGTATCAAGATAGAAGGGCCAGATAAGGTTGAAATCAAAGAACTCAAGAAGGTTGGAGATGATAAATCCAACTTGGATGAATAGAGCAAATCCTGTATAAGTATTCAACACGTGGGTTTATAAACAACGAAAATCGAGGTGGAGTATTGCTTTCTCATCCTAGGCTAGTCAAAGCAGCTCCACCCTNTANGAAANATTATGAAATATATTTTGATATTGTATATGTGTAGTATGGTAACTGGTAAATGTCCAACAAGTACGTATGCAGGTTATCAGTTTAATAATCATTATGATTGTGTAATGGCAGGTTATGGTGTTGCTCAAGCCACGTATAAAAATTTAAAAGAGCTTGAAGAATGGGATAAAGAATATATTGAAAAAAACAAAATGGTTGTAAAATTTGAATGTAAAGAATTGAGAGTAGGTGCGTAAAAAAATTAAAAATAAACAGTGGCTGCTTTGGAATATCTATCATACTGTACTAGCTGTGTTACTTGCAGGATTATTAATTATTGAGTTAATAGAGCTAATATGGATGATCTAAATTTTAATTTTAAAAAATCTCCTACAGTTTATGGTTTCTTACAAGACGATAGCTTTGTAAGAGGAATAGTTGGCCCAGTTGGATCTGGCAAGTCGTATGCCTGCGCTGCTGAAATATTTATGCGAGCAGTGAAACAAAAACCTTCTCCTAAAGATGGAATTAAATATACTAGGTTTGTTGTAGTTAGAAACTCATATCCAGAATTAAGAACTACAACTATTAAAACCTGGCAGGAAATTTTNCCAGAAAATATCTGGGGTGGTATGAGATGGTCGCCTCCTATATCTCATCATATAAAACTACCTGCCAGGGATGGAGCTGCAGGTATTGATTGTGAAGTTATATTTNTAGCTTTGGATCAACCCAAAGATGTTAGAAAACTTTTATCACTAGAGCTGACAGGAGCATGGGTTAATGAGGCACGTGAACTTCCAAAACAAGTAATTGATGGATTAACACACAGGGTTGGAAGATACCCAAGCAAAGCAGATGGTGGGCCTTCNTGGAGAGGAGTATGGATGGACACGAACCCTATGGAGGATGACCACTGGTGGTATGATATTTCTAAAAAAGGATCTTTGCCAAAAGGTAAATTTGGTTGGAAATTTTTTGAGCAGCCTGGAGGAGTGAAAGAAGTTTCAAATGTAGATCTNCCAGAGATGCCAGAAGCAAATGGTTTTACTTTTTCTGCAGGCAGTTGGTGGCAAGAAAATGATGCAGCAGAAAATATAAATAATTTACCAAGTGGATATTACACACAGATATTAGCAGGTAAGTCAAAAGATTGGATAAGATGTTANGCAGAAGGTAAATATACTTTTGTCCAGGATGGCAAGCCAGTNTGGAGTGAATATGATGATGCAAGTATGTGTGTTGAAAGATTAGAACCAGAACGTGGATTTCCTATTGTGATTGGCCTGGACTTTGGTTTGACACCTGCTGCAGTGTTTGCACAAAGATTGGGTAATGGCAGATGGCATATCCTGCATGAGCTTGTAACTTTTGATATGGGCCTGGAAAGGTTTGGTCAAATACTAAAATCAGAAATAGAAATAAAATATCCTAAATATGATTTATCAATATGGGGAGATCCTGCAGGATCATCCAGGGATCAAATATACGAAGTTACAGCTTTTGAACATTTAAAAAGTTTAGGTATTAATGCCAAGCCTACAGCTACAAATGATTTTAAAACTAGACGTGAAGCAGTTGCAGCTCCTATGACTAGATTGTTAAATGGTAAGCCTGGCTTCTTGATTGATAGTAGATGTAATAAAATTAGAAAATCTTTAGCAGGTGGTTATCATTTTAAACGAGTACAAATATCTGGCCAGGAAAGATTTAAAGATCAACCAAATAAAAATCAACACTCACACGTAGGAGATGCTTTAGGATATGCGCTGCTTGGTGGTGGAGAATTCAGAAGATTAACAAGACCAAATCAAACTGGGTTTGTAAGATCTGCACTTGCTAAATTAGATTTTGATTTATGGTAGAGCTGCATATAGATAAGCTGCAAGAGCTTATGGGCCTGGATGGTGTTGATAAAAAGATAACTCATTTTCATCCAAAACATTTATGGTTTTTAAATTTAAGAGATTACGAAAAAAAATATTTTGATTATATTCCTGNNTATGAAAACTATCTTGCTAAAAATACTATTCATAATGCTGCTTACACTGGTTACTATTTTGGNAAGCCAGTAGTATCTTTTGGCCTGTTAAGAATATTTCCAAAAGTTGCAGAAGCCTGGCTAATTCCTACAAAAGAACTAAATAATCTGCGTGTAGCTTTGCCTTTTCACAAAGCAACCAAAGCTTTTTTTAACCATGCCTTTGATCTTTTTGATTTAGATAGAATTCAAGTAACAGTAGATACAACGAATAAAGATGCTTTGAAGTGGATTGAAACTATGTTATTTACTAGGGAAGGCATAATGAAAAAATTTGGGCCAGGTGGAACAGATTGCATTATGTTAAGTAGAATAAAATAACAAGGAGCAAACTATGGGTGGTGTATTTTCAAAACCTAAAATTCCAGATCCACCAAAGCAGGTGGAAACTGATATATCAGCAAGAGAAAAAGCTGCAGATAAAGCTGAAGCAGATAAGAAGCAACAGCTTGCTAGACGAATACGAGCTAGAAGAACTGGTGGCAGAAGGCAACTATTATCTTCTGCAAGACAGGACAGCGAGCTAGGTGTACCATTTGGATCAACTGGATCTTTAGGATATAGCAGAAATGTCTAAAGCAAAAAATAAATATAAACGAAAACCTAGAAATAGGAAAAAGGAGGAAGATGCCAAACGTAACAACTAAAGATGGTAAGAAAAGAAATTTTCCATATACAAAAAAGGGAGCAGCTCAAGCCAAGGCTTTTGCAAAAGCTTCTGGTGGTAAAATGAAAATGGATATGAAATCTGCCATGAAAAGAAAAATTGGTAAAAAAAAATCTAAAGGATATTAATGGCAGCTCCAGAGAAATACGTTAAGAAGTTTGGAAGATCCAGAGCTAACAAAATTTACAGGCGAGGATTAGGTGCATATTATTCCAGTGGCAGTAGGCCCAAAATGTCGGCACACGCATGGGCAGTGGCTAGATTGAAAGCTCATGCTGCAGGTAAAGCAACTGTCAAAAAAGCAGATGGAGATCTGTTTAGAAAGAAATCGTAATGTACACTAGAAAATTTAAAGAAGTACCAAAAACAAAAAAGAAAGTACCAATTAAATATGTTAGTGGTGCTAAAAATCCAAAAGCAAGAGAAGCTGAAATAATTAGAACTAGAAAATTATATAAGCAAGGAAAATTAACTCCTGCTATGATGGATAGAATAAGCAAACAAAGGAGCAAAGGATAATGGCATATAGTAAATACAGTAAGAAACAAAAGAAGTTAGCTGCAGTGGCAAATCCCAAAAAAAAAATTACCAGAGCAGATTTTAAAAAAATAATGAAAAGGAAGAAAACATGATTATATTCGGTCATACTCCTAGAGAGTGGAAAAGAAGGGCCAAAGAAAACAAATGGATGATTGTTGCTTTGGTTGTTTTTTTTGCGCTAGGAGCTGCAATATTTTAAATGGTTGCCAAGAAGTATCAAAACCCAAAAGGTGGATTGAATGAGAAGGGCAGAAAATACTTCAAGAGAACAGAGGGCAGTAATTTAAAAAGACCACAAAAAAGTGGTACGAGTGGGAGGAGAGTAAGTTTCGCTGCCAGGTTTTCTGGCATGAAAGGGCCTATGAAAGATAGCAAAGGTAGGCCAACAAGAAAGGCTTTGGCACTGAAGGCCTGGGGTTTTGGATCAGTTGCTGCAGCCAGAAACTTTGCTAACAAAAATAAAAAGAGTTAATTATGCACGAAGCAAAAAAAATATTAGAAAGAATTAAAAAGGCAGAGGGAAAGAAAGAACTTTGGAGAGATATTTACCAGGAGTGTTACGAGTATGCACTGCCACAAAGAAATCTATATGATGGTTACTATGATGGAGGAACTCCAGGACAAAGAAAAATGTCTAAAGTTTTTGATAGTACAGCCATAAACTCTACACAAAAATTTGCAAATAGAATTCAATCAGCTCTGTTTCCTCCCTACAGAAAGTGGGTACGAATTCAACCAGGTAANGAGATACCAGAAGATAGAGCTTCTGCTGCACAAATAGAACTTGATAAGATCAATGACAAAATGTTTTCTGTTTTAAGACAAACAAATTTTGATCTAGCAATAGGAGAGTTTTTATTAGATCTAGCTGTTGGTACAGCTTGTATGTTGGTGCTGCCTGGAGATGATGAAGAACCAATTAAGTTTATTACAGTGCCACAATACTTGATTGCTTTTGAAGAAGGAGCTTATGGTACAATCCAAAATGTTTATAGAAGATTAAAATTAAAAAACTCTACTATTCAACAACAATACCCAGATGCAAAGATACCACCAGAGTTTCAGAAACTTATACAAGAAAAACCAGATGAATATACAGAACTTTATGAAAGCACAATGTACCATGAAGATGATGGTTTTTATCACTACTGTGTAATATGGAAAAAAGGCCCAGATAAGATTGTACATAGAACTTATGAAACAATGCCTTGGATTATTAGTAGATACATGAAAGTTGCAGGCGAGATCTATGGCAGAGGGCCATTGATTACTGCACTGCCAGATATAAAAACATTAAACAAAACTGTTGAGCTGCTGTTGAAAAATGCAAGTCTAAATATTGCAGGTGTCTATACAGCTTCAGATGATGGAGTGTTAAATCCTCAAACTGTAAGAATAGCTCCAGGTGCGATAATACCTGTAGCAAGAAATGATGGCCCTACTGGCCCAAGTTTGAAACCACTACAGAGATCTGGAGATATAAATTTATCACAGCTTGTTATTAACGATTTACGATTAAATGTAAAAAAGATCATGTTAGATGAGAGTTTGCCTCCAGATAATATGAGTGCAAGATCTGCTACCGAAATTGTAGAAAGGATGAAAGAACTTTCTCAAAACCTTGGCTCTGCGTTTGGTAGATTGATTTCAGAAGCTGTACTCCCTTTAGTTAGAAGAACTTTAGCTGTTATGAATGATAAAGAAATCATAACATTACCTCTGAAAGTCAATGGATTAGAGATTAAAATGCAGCCTACTTCTCCATTGGCTCTTGCACAATCTAACGAAGAAGTACAAACAGCTATGGGTTGGATGCAAATAATTCAGCAGCTTGGCCCTGTAGGACAGATGGCAGTAAGAATAGATAAGGTTGCAGATTTTGTGGCAGATAAATTAGGAATTCCTGCAGATTTAAGAACTACTCCAGAGGAAAGACAGCAGTTGATTGAACAAGCGCAGCAACAAGCACAGATGATGCAGCAACAGCAAGCAGCTCCTGCCACTCAAGAAGAAGAAGTTAATGCTCAAGCAGAGGTAAGTTAATATGGCAAAAAATGGATTTGATGATTTAGGTTGGGAAAGTTTGGATTTCATGGAAGAAGTGCAAACAACAGATGAACANAAAAAAAAGAATTCTCTATATGCAAAAGTGTTTAACTCTCCAGAAGGACAGATTGTTTTACAGGATCTAAAAAGCAGAACTGTTGAAGCTGCCTCTTGGTTTCCTGGAGCAGATCAACATTTTGGGTATGTACGAGAAGGACAGAACAGTATTGTAAGAGAAATACTTTCAAGAATAGAACGAGCCAAACAAAACTAAAGGAGGGATGAATGGCTGAAGAAGGACAACAACAAGAAACAGAAAAAACAGAAGAACAAAAATCAAATGGTTTAATTGATGAGGCTAGGCAAAATGCTCCAGANGAAGAAGCTCCTGTTGAGCAAGATCCTATATCTCATGTAGCTTCTGAAAAACCAGAGGANGATAAAC
>FUFK010038225.1_pt1 | contig 42592 bp, 72 predicted proteins | sample 1021851 | NCBI WGS metagenome assembly FUFK01 (sample SAMEA51879418, study PRJEB19060) | metagenome
AATACAATATCTGCAGCGAATGGCACAGGTCCAATTACGTTGACCAAACAAAGCGCAGCGAAAGCATGGGCAAACATTAACGGCACAGCAGCCACACCTGTGTTTAGAGATTCATTTAATTGCAGTAGTTTAACTGATGGTACAGGTGGTGTTTATGCTCCACAACTGACAAATGCTATGTCTAATGGAAACTTTAGTCAGGTTGCTTCGGCTCATCATAATGGAGTATCTTATAGTGCAAGTCCGTTTACTGGCGCAAAAACAACAAATCAGCTAGGTTTGACTACTGGAAAAGTTAATGGTGTCGCAGAAGATGCAGAGACTATAGATACCATAGCTTGTGGAGACTTAGCATGAGTGAGATAAAAACAAACAAACTCACTGGCGTAACCACTGCTAAGACTGTCACCGTGACGGTTGGTGCTAGTGTTACTCAGACTTTGGAAGCAGGCTTGATTAAAGCATACTCTGAACAAGACAACGATAGTGTAGCCCCACTTAACAAATCATTGAACCACAGTTCAGTTACAGACCAAGATGCTGGAAATAAAATACATAATTTTACGAGTGCATTTTCTGACATTGTTTATTTAGGTTTAGTGGGCTGTTGTGGTAATAGAGGTTCAACAACAGGTTCTGTCAGAGGAGTGATGCCAGATGCTGCTTACACAACAACTGCAGCAGAGATGCGATATGCATATGCATCAAGTAATGCGGAAGATGATTCGCAAGCGGGTATGGCGGTTTTGGGGGATTTAGCGTAATGGCTGGTAAAATTGTAGCAGATACGCTGGAACACAGCACCGCCGGGTCAGTCGCCACGAACTTTGTTGTCGGGGGTAGTGCGAGGCAATGGGTTTCTTTTGACCCTGCTGATTTCGTTGTAGACGATAGTTTAAATTGCACTTCAGTATCAGATGGGCCAAATGGAGGTGAACAAACACCAAATTTTGTTAATGCTATGAATAACTCTGACTATGTAGTAAATGCACTCGTATTAGAAAACCAAGAACGTATTTTGCGAGTAGAGACAAGGACAACGAGTTCTTATACTACACAAAACACAAATGACGCAGGTACTGCAAAAGACGATTTAATGGGTTGTCTAGTACACGGAGACTTAGCATAATGCAGACACCAGAATTTCAAGGCACACATTTGTTTGACCGTCTGTGCTGGGCAAAGGAAAACCTAGAGGGTTATAAGTCAGACTATCGTGTCGTCTATGAAAAAAGTGTAGATGATTGTGCAAGCGTATTAATACCTGACCCTAACTGGATGGCTTGCGCCTTACAGGGCGGTATCCTGCCACCTGTATGGGTGTACTGGGAACTGGCAAAGGACGAAGCACAACCCGACTTCAAGAAACACACTCGTGGCTATCTGTTGCATGAGACAGAACCAATGCCAGCAATGACCGAAGAAGAAGCAATCGAATACCTAATTCAGAAAGATGTACCACAGCACGTGTGGCAATCTTGGAATGAGGGCAACAAGCCCAAGATGGTAATTTGTAAAAAGGAACAGTTACCACAAACACGGGAATGGCGCAACGCATGGCGCATTTCTGATGATTTAGAACTAGCAGCATAAGGAGTAAATCATGGCTGTAACAACATATATTGTTGACAAGGACGGTAATCAGATTGATGCTTCAAAGGCTACTGTTCCTGCCAACAGAGACTTTCGTAACGCATGGTCATTGTCTGGCACTGTAATTACAGAAGACCTGACCAAGTCAAAAGAAATGTTTAAAGATAAAATTCGTGAGGTTCGTCAACCTTTGCTTGATGCAGAGGATGTAGTGTATATGAAGGCTCTTGAAGCTGACGATGCAGATGCAAAGACTGCTTCTGTGGCTAAGAAGAAAGCATTGCGTGATGCACCAGCAGCATCAGCTATTGAAAATGCAGACACGATTGCAAAATTAAAAGCAGCTTGGGATACAAGTGTGCTTGGTGATAGCCCCTACGCATAAGAGGTAGTAATGGCACTTTCAGAAGTAGATTTTGCTCAATTAAAAGGTGAGTACTTTGTTGTTGACCTTACAACAAACCAAACAGGTATTGCTGATTCAACTCAAGCAACTGTTGATTTTGGCGGTAGCGGTACGGTTAGGTACGACACTAAATCAAACTTTGACACAAGCAATGATGCTTATCTTTTAGACAGCAGTGATGGTGTTTACTTAATATCATTTGGTTGTGCTATTTGCTCAGATGCTGTTGGAACTGAAGAACTTGAGGATGCTGGGTGTCAAATAGAAGTTGCAACTGATGGTTCAACTTTTACAGGTTTGTTTGGCGGTTCTGAACGAACTTTGGATAGTAATGACAAGCGTCAGGGTTCAGCACATTTTTCTGGTACTTATATCTATAAAGCTACAACAGCGACAACAAAAATTAGAATGGATGTTAAAGCTGATACTAATGGAGGCGCAAATTATGAGGTTAGGGGTACAGTAGCTAGTAATATGCAAGGTTTAAATTTTTCTACTGCCACAGGGCATGGTACATATCTATCTATAGTGAGGATAGCATAATGACACAAGCACGTGATTTAGCAGATTTAGCTGGTAGCGCAAGCGCGGGAGGCATTACAGGTCGTAATATGGTCATAAATGGTGGTATGACCATTTCGCAACGCGGCACAACATTCGCATCAGCAGCAAATGTTACATACACATTAGACAGGATGCAGTGGTATGACACTGGGGATGGCGTTGTAGATATTTCACAATCAACAGACACACCTAATGGTAATTTCTACAATTCTTTAAAAGTTGACGTTACAACAGAAGACTCTTCATTAGCTGCTGGTGATTTGTATAATATCATTCATCAGATAGAGGGCTATAACATTGCTCATCTAGGGTGGGGGACGTCAGTTGCAAAAACAGTCACTCTTTCTTTTCATATAAAATCCCCAAAAACTGGCACTCATTGTGTGACATTGAGAAATAGTGACCAAACTCGTACTCGTGTTGAGGAGTTTACGGTTAGTGCAGCAGACACTTGGGAAAAGAAAACCATCACTATTCCCGGTGATACTTCTGGAACATGGCAAGCAACTACTAGTGCGGGTATCCAATTAATATTTCCTTTAGCGGCGGGGTCAAATTTTCATTCAAGTGTGGCCGCTGGTTCTTGGGGTAATGGTGGTAATATTTATGCATCTTCTAATCAGGTAAACTGCATGGATGATGCTGCAAACAACTGGTATATAACAGGTATACAGCTTGAGGTGGGTCAAGCAGCTACAGAATTTGAATATGAAAGCTACACTGACACACTTGCTAGATGTCAGCGGTACTATTACGAAAGCGGTGGCACAGCGACAAATGACTGGGGTCAAAAAGGATATCTTGCAGCTAGTGCCTATGCTGCTAACACCTTATCACATCCTGTTGCAATGAGAGGTTCGCCCAACCTAACTAAAGCTGGCACTTTTGTTGTTTCAGGTATTGCACAGCCAACCGCACTTGGCTCTTCTCCCGTCAGTTGGCAATGGCAAGCGCAAAAGACCAGTTCTGCTGGCACTTATACCATGTATTCAAACTCAAGTGGTAAGTTTAAAATAAGTGCGGAGTATTAAAGTATGATTGAAATGGTGACAATGACAGACGCTAAATATACTGAATTTAACTCCTCTATCAATATAAAAATTGATGGTGTTGAGACAATGGTGCCACTTGACCCAGTTAATACTCACTATCAAGAAATAATACGGCGCGTAAAAGCGGGTCAATTAACAATAACGGATGCAGACTAATGCCATACATAGGAAAATCACCAACAGGTTCAGGCGTAAGACAACGCTTTCACTTTACTGCTACTGGCGGTGAAACATCACTGTCTGGTGCAGATGATAATAGTAAAACACTAAAGTTTACTGACGGTGAATTTTTAGATGTATACCTCAACGGTGTTTTATTAGTACAAGGCACAGACTATGGCGTAGGAACAACGAACACAATTAGCAGTCTTGCTGCTTTGTCTGCCGGAGACATTGTAGAGATTATTGTTTACGACATATTTAATGTAGCTAAGATTAACAGCGAGGCTGTACGTGCAAGACACTATTTCACAGCGTCTGGAGGTGAAACATCTATAGGTACATCACAAATAGGTGGCCTGTCCTTTGCTGCCAACGCTGACATTGACGTAAGCCTAAACGGTGTTTCACTTGTCGCTGGTTCAGACTATAACACTACAACTGCAAACACTGTAGGTGGTCTGTCTGCGCTGACTGCTGGGCAGGTAGTTGAGATTGTTATATACGAGAAGTTTCAGCTTGCTGATACAGTAAGTAAAGCAAGTGGTGGTACGTTTAATGGTCCTGTCACATTTGCTGGAGATGTAACAGGTGCAGTCCAAGAATATTTTGAGGTTGTTCTTACTACCGCTCAAACAGGCGTTACTGATGACACTCTTATCACTGTAGACCTTGGGGGCAAGGGGACTGTCGTACATGATACGAAGTCAAAATTTGACACAACAAATGATGCTTATGAGTTTGCTAGTAGTGATGGCGTGTATTTAATTTCTTATTCTGTTGCAGTTAGAAGTGACGTTGCCACTACATCAGAGATTATCGAAGCAGGTGCAGTAGTTGAATTTTCAGCGGATAATTTTTCAAGCACAATAACTGACGAAAATATAGAGTTTGGTTCAGCGACTAGACATAATAGTGTATCTGGGGGTGAAGCAGGTTCAACAACGTTAGTGGGAACCAGTATTTATAAAAATACTGCAGCCGGAAGAAAAATAAGACTTAGAGTGTATGGTAATTTAACAGGGAGTGACGCACATACTTTTAATATTGAGGATAATATAGATGACTTAATGGGTGGACCAACATTTAGTGGGTTAGAAACTACAAGATGCACTCGTCTAACCGTGGTGAGGATAGCATAATGAGCAGAGCGAGAGTATTAGCAGATTTTATTGGCGGCACTACCACAATCAGTGGCAATCCCACGTTTTCTGGCACAGTTGCTGGTGCTGGTGCAATGTCGCTTGTTCATTCTTCTACAGCAACGTCTGGAACAACTTTAGATTTTACAGGTGCAACAACAGCATTTCAGACTTACTTAGTTCTTTACGGTATTGACCCCAGCGCAGATGGCGGTTTAACAGTTCAATTTTATGATGCGGCTGACACTCCCTCACTCTTAACTAATGCTGATTATGACCAAGGAGGTGTTAATGAAGGTGGAGGACAGGCTCCCGGCAATGCACACAATCAAACCGACCTTGAAATTCGCACAGGAATCGGCGGTGCTTCGGCAGGAGAATTTTATACAGGTTCTTTCTTTTTTCAAAACCCAATGGATAGCGCACATTTGACATCAATACACGGTATGAATCATGGTCAAGGCACATCTGGGGTACATGTTTGGAACGTATATGGTGGACAAAAACAAACTGCAGAACAAAACAAAGGGTTCCAACTGCAATTAACTGCTGGAGCTATAACAAGTGCCTATCTTAAAGTATTCGGTATAGAGGGTTAATAAATGCCATACAATAGATACGCAGAAAGTTAATACATGGAACTGTCAAGCATGATGTTTTGGAACATTATCCTGACGCTAGTGATTGCACCTGCGCTGTGGATGTTCCGCAACCAGATGTCAGAGATAAAGCGTATAGATATATTACTCAATAGAACACGTGAAGATTACGCTACAAAAAATGAATTAAGAGAAGACATGAATCGTGTAATGGAAGCATTGCATCGTGTCGAAGATAAACTAGATAGGGCGTTAAGTAAATGATGCAATTTAAAGCATTCAAGCCTAGCGGCATGGAAAAGATAGCACGGTCTATGGGCTATCAAGGTAATATGCAAGGGTTCCAAAACTTTTTAGCTACTAACCCTGCTAGACAACAGCAGATGGATATGTACACTAACAAAGCTATGCAGATGGCTAGAGGTGGAATTGTAAAAAGACTTGCTGTAGGGGGGACTGTAACAAACCCTGAAGAAACACAAGCAGAAACACCCGTGGTTACTGGACCAAGTGAGCCAGTAGAGGGTCAACCCGGAATAGGGCAGTTTTCTGTTGAACAAATGTATACACCCGGTGTTCCTATTGGTGGCACAACCATAGCTGCCTCAACACCCATGGATGCTTCTCAAGACATAGCAGAGGGCACGGGGCAATTAACTGGAGATCCGATAGATGTAACTCCGGCAGAAGCAAAGACAACAACAGCCACTGCTGCAGAGCAAACATCCGCTAATAAAATGGAAGCGGCGCAGGCTGCACCCGGTGTAGGCGTAGCTTTGCAAGCAACACAAGCAGCGCAAACAGATCCTAATGACCCTCGCGCACAAATTACAGCAGCGCAACAGACCACCTCTTCTGTAGGAAACTTACAGGCTGCACAAGGTAATGCTTTCCTTATAGACAATCCTGTACAAAGAAAACTACAAAATGGTGAATTAATAACAGGCACAGGTGTAGATGCTGCCGCCGTTTCTGCATTGACAGCCCAGACACAAGCAGCATCTGCCCAAGCTAATCCTAGCCAACAGGCTATGGTGCAGGGACAACTCAGCGACTTAATGCAAGACTTTGATGGTGCTAATCCACCAGCATGGGCTGCAGGGGCCATGAGAGCCGCTACAGCGGCGATGGCGGCAAGGGGATTAGGTTCATCATCTCTCGCTGGACAGGCCGTTGTACAGGCTGCTATGGAGTCTGCACTACCTATTGCACAAGCAGATGCTAATACAGTTGCCAAATTTGAATCACAGAATTTATCAAACAGACAACAAGCAGCAATGCTGGCTGCAGAGCAACGTGCTAAGTTTATGGGTCAAGAGTTTGATCAAGCCTTCCAAATGAGGGTAATGAATGCTGCTAAGATTAGTGATATTGCTAATAAGAACTTTACAGCAGAACAGCAGGTCCAACTAGAAAACGCTCGTGCTGTCAACACAATGAACCTGCAGAACCTATCTAACTCACAGGCTCTTGTAATGGCTGAAGCTGCAGCATTAGCACAGTTAGATGTAGCTAATTTAAGCAATAGACAACAAGCCGCCGTGACAAACGCTAAAAATTTCTTGCAGATGGATATGGCTAACTTGTCTAACAGGCAGCAAACAGAACTATTTAAAGCGCAACAAAGAGTGCAATCTTTATTTACTGATCAGGCTGCAGAAAATGCTGCCAGACAATTTAACGCATCAAGCCAAAATCAGATAGATCAATTTTTTGCAAACCTGTCTACCCAAACATCACAGTTTAATGCTTCTCAGGCTAACGCACAATCNCANTTTAATGCNGGTCANGCTAACACNGTNGANNGNTTNAANGCAGANNTNAANAATCAACGNGATCANTTNAANGCTACANAATCANCTTGTNATNGCACAAGCNAATGCACAGTGGCGTAGACAAGTTGCAACGGCAGATACTGCTGCAATTAATCGTGCTAATGAATTAAATGCTAATGCAATACTTGACATAAGTAAACAAGCGTATGATAATCTATGGAATTACTATGCCGACACAATGGAGTGGGCATGGAAAAGTTCAGAGAATGAGTTGGAAAGAGTCAATGATATGGCTATTGCTAAATTAAATTCAGACTCAAACACAGACCTTTTAAAGTTTAAAGAGGATGCTGCTACATCACAAGGCTATGCATCTTTGATAGGGTCTATTTTAACGGCTCAATCAGGAAGTTTCTTAGGTAGTATATTAGGATTATAAAATGGCAAAAACATCTTACGCAGCAGAAATGTACAACAGAATAGACAAATTCATAAAAGAAGAAACTCAAGACTCTCCAAAGTCTTCGGGTTTGTTAACACGATCAAATAAAAATAATACTGCAACAGAAAATAAAGAGCCAATAAATATCGTAGCAAACGCAGTTGCGGCAATACGTAAAAAGAAAGAAATGATTACATGAGAGATGGATTACTAGATGCCCCAATAGCGGGTATGTCTCTAACACATGAATTGGGGGACAGACCGTGGCAAACTCCCCCAAAAGCAGTGACTGTTGGCGAAGCTATGGAAACATACTTGCCTGCTTTTGAAAGTGAAGAGGTAGTTCCACAGATAATTAATGTTCTTGAATCCGGCATTCCTGTTACCACTATTGCTGAGTCAACAATGCTTGGTGGGGTTATGGAAGGCAGACACACTATTGATGTAGGTATTCTTATTTTACCTTTTCTAATGGAGATGATTTCTTATGTAGGCGATCTAGCAGGTATTGAGTATACGATGGGTACAAGCAAAATAAAGTTAAAGAACCCAGAGATGATGCCGCCGACAGATCAAGAAATATCCGTAGCAAAGAAAAGGCTAGATGAAGCTAAATCAGAAATAGATATAGAAGAAGTCCCTATTGAAGAAGAACCACAAGAAGAGCCAAAAGGCTTGATGGCTAGGAGAAAGTAATTATGGCGATTAATTTTGGTATTTTCGCTGGTACGTTAGCAAAGTATTTTGATGCAGAAAATGAACGTATAACCGCATCAACAGACAAGGTGCTAGACAGTCTTGCTAATCTAGTCATTAGAGAAAATGATGCTAGACAGAAGAAAGTTGATTTAGCGAAAGAGTCAATATCAAGATTAGAAGCACTAGGATTTAATCGTGCCAAAGCTGCCTCTATTGCCCGTGGTGGTTTATATGCTGTTAATGATGCTGCTAATGCTGCCACTAAAGCTAAAAACTTAGGCCAAGATGTAAACACATACTATGCCGCCACTTCTGAATTTAAGCCAGAAGATTATGCTGAATACACGGTTGCAGAGCTTGCTCAATCTATCGTGCCTACATTAAACATTGACAAATCAGCAGAGGCTCTTACAAAGGGCAGGCAGATTAACACTGAGCGGGTCAACGATGCTGTGGCTAAATACAGAGGAAGTCAGATANCACCTNCNGATATTACATTGCCNACGTTTGCACAANACCCTGAAAAGTTTGGNGGTGGCAAGTTTACNATANCAGAGTTAACNTCAAGTAGTAATTATCTAAAAAAGAAAATACAAGAGGCNGCAGTCGCGGCAGGTGTGAGTAATAGTGGGTATTCCGTGTCAGAAATTGATGGAAGGAGCGTGGGAGTCACCCAAGACGAAACAACATATGCTAAATGGCTGACGGAAAACCTTCCTTTAATTTTAGAAAGAGAAAAAGAAAATGTTGACCCAAGGAGTGGGAGACTATTAGATGCGGCGGCTGCTGGTTACTTAGAGCAAGAGGCTCCAAGTATTACTATCGGAGAAGATGGCAAGATCATAAGCTCATTAAAAGTAACTCCAAAGGGCGGTGATAAGGCAAGAGATCCCGCTAAAATTAAAAACGTAATAGCAGCAGGAATTAAATCCGGAGACTCTTACGAAACACTAAAAGCAGAAGCTATTGAAGATGGTGTTGACGGAGTTTTATTTGATCAACTCTATGAAGAAGTAACAAAACAGCCCGGAACAGGTAGAAACGCACCAAGAGGTAGACCTAATGAAGCACCTGTGGTGGAGCAGCCTGTACAAGCAGCATCTCAACAATCTATCGGTCAAAGTAGAAGAGCATCAAGGACAGGAAATTAACATGGGTCGTTTTGCAGACACCTTTGTTGATGAGGAGCCACAGGTTTCCGCTAGTCAAACATCAACTTCTAAAAATAGATTTTCTGACACTTTCATAGAGAGTGACAAAGATTTAGATTTAGATAATTTTACGTATGACAAATTTAGACAGTCTCCAACTCTAAGAAGGTCAGCAGTTAGATTTGCTAAAGCACACTTAGGATATGATAATCCTAGTGCCGAAAAAGCCATAGACGAAACTATAGAACATTTTCGTGAGTTCAACGTAAATGAACTTACTGCAGCAGGAGATTTTAACTACGTAAGTGGTTTAAAAGCTGATGCCGAAGATACGGGTGATTACACAAACCCAGAAGCGGCAGAAGCACTGCAAGACTATAAAAAATTATATGAAGCATTCGATGCATTACCTAACTTTGGTGGGGGTTCTGCGCCGGGTGCTTTTGTTGATTATGCGGCAGGTTTATTACAGGCACCGTCTACATATGCAGGTGTTTTGTTACCCGGTGCAGGTAAGGCAGCAGGCGTAGCCGCACAAGCTACCTCAAGACTTGCTATTGGAGCAGCTTTACGCGGAGCCACTAAAACACCGTTACGTGCTGCAGCAACTGCTGCTGGTATAGAAGCTGGTGCTGGTGTTTTACAGGACGTGTCTGCACAAAAAGCATTGATAGAGGCAGATGTACAAGAAGAATATTCTTTTGGGCAAACAGCTTTTGTTGCAGGCATATCTGCTGCTGTGCCCATGGCACCGGGTCTTGGCTATCTAAAAGATAAAACATTTAAATATATAGAAAGAGATACAGGGGATTTAGTGAAAATTTCTCAGGATGCCATTCAAAAACGAATAGACCGGGCAAATAGAAATGTAGATTCACTAAAGAAAGACAACAGCAAGGTAGGAACCTTTAACACAATAAGTGAAAGACTAAAAGCACTTAATGAAGAAGCCGTAACTGCAGGCAGAGAAACATTAGGAGATATGGCTAGGACAGAGGGGCTAGATAAAAATATTCGTCTAGCTGTAGATCCTAAAAAATTAGAGCAAGTATCTGCTGCCCTAACAGATATTTTAGCAACTAGAGGTGGTTTGGAAGAAGGAGAGAGAATAACAGAGGGTCTAGCTCGTGTGTTAAGAGGCTTAGACGATAAAAACATTTCTAAAGAAATAAGCGATATATTTGATGAAACACTAACTAAATATAATTTAACATTTGACGATCTNGCTAACATAATTATGGCAGACGTATCTGATTCGGCACGTGTATTACAACAGGCGGGNCAAGCAAAGAAAAACTTAAAAGCACANTTAGGCAACTTTAGTAGAGCGTTAAACGATGTAGCTAATTATGACTTGTTTGGTTTTGACAGAGAAGTAAGAGAAGCTGCTATCAAAGCTAGAGAGGCAGTAGATGAAAACGATGTTCGTAAATACCTAACAGAAACATCTCGTGCTAGAGAAGTTGATGCCGCACGTCTAGCATTTATGACATCACAAACAGCCACCACAGTACGTAACGTGGTTTCTGGGGCAGCTAGAGTAGGCTTTGATACACTAACAAGAGCCACAGATAGAGGCCTTCGTAAGATTACAGGACAAAAGATTACAACTGCTGGACAAGATGATATATTTGCCGTGTTTGGAGCGTTGACAAATGAAAAAGAAGCGGTAGCTATAGAAACTATTTTTTCTATGGGTTTTGAAAAAGAAGCAACTAGACTGTTTCGTATGTTGCAAGATATAGGTGATGCTTCATATGCACCAAATAAAATGACTAGGCTTGCTAATTTTTCCAGACAAGTAAACGCTCTTAACACCATAACAGACAACGTGTTTAAAAGAGCAGCCTTGGTAGGTAATCTAAAACGTGCTTTAAACGAGCAGTATACTAACACTTTAAGAGATAGAGATAATCTACTTGCTTTCCAACAAAAGTTTGGTAAGATGCCAACAGAAGAAGATTTTAATCTTGTAGAGATTATGAAAAAAGGTAGATTTAATGATGTGTTTGGCTCCGAAACAGGAAAAGAGGCACTTAAAAATGCTATAGATGAAGCATTATACTTTACGTATCAAAAACAGCCAGACAATGAACTAGGACAGTTTTTAATAAAAGCAGTACACAGGGTGCCTTTCTTGGGCACATCGTTTATGCCTTTTCCAAGATTTATAGTAAACGCCTTACGACACACGTATGAATATTCTCCTGTTTATTTGTTACACAACACAAGCAGAAACGAATTAGCTAATGTGCTAAAGCCGATTGTTGGCATGTCTCGTGATGAAACTATAAAGTCATATGAAAATGCGTCAAAGGGTTTGGTTGGAACAGTTTTTTTACTTGGGGCGGCGGGATTCAGAGCGAGTCCTTTTGCCGGAGAAAACTGGTATGAGGGCAGAACACCAGATGGAAAAACATATGACTTACGCCCCTTCTTCCCCGCTGCACCGTTTTTATTTTTCGGAGACTTACTTTTAAAAACTTATAAAGAAAGAGTTTTGGGCGAAGATCAAACCTTTATAGGAGATAAAAGCATAGTACAGGATGCCATTCAAGCACTGACAGGCACCCAGTTTAGAGCAGGTATGGGCTTATATGCGTTAGACAAACTAGCAGAAGATTTGCCTCGTGTTTTTGGTGCTGGGGATGAAGGAGACACAGGCGTGACTGCCGCTGCAGAAATACTTACAGAGGGCATGGCTAACATTGTTAGCACCTTTACTATACCGATTACATTTGGTCAAGATATGTATAACACATTTTTAGCACCAGACGATGAACGTATCGTCCGTGATCTACAAAGTAGAGACATGATGTCTTTATTCATAAACAAATCTCTTGCTCGTATACCCGGAAACTACGCACTAGAAAAGAAGCTAGAAGAGTCTGGTTTAAAGAATATATTCACGGGTGTAGAGTACGAAGCACCTAAAGCTCGTAAGCCAGCCACTAGGCTAGGAAGACAGCGTAGAGTCACGCCTATAACAAGACAAATGATGGGTTTGCTAAAAGCAGAAAAGAAGACTGCTTTGGAAAAGGAATTGGACAAACATAGAATTAGAAGAAGCGATGTTTATGGTGGTAGGACAGAAATACCAGAGTATGATGAATTATATGCTGTGCTATTAGATAATTTCATAGCAGAAAAAGTTGAGCCGTATGTAAAGAGTGAAGACTATAAAAAACTAGACTCTGATCCTGCAATGCAAGCTGTTCAATTAAAAGAAAAATTAAGAGAGTTTAAAAAGATAGTTTCTAAGGCATTGCGAAGCGATTCTGCAAATAGAGTTTTGCAAGAGAGGTACGGTTTTAATCCCGTGGTTATGTTAGCTTACAATCGCAGAGATGAAGTATTTAAAAAACGGGCTATGGAAAGATACTTAGATATGTTTGAAGAGCCAGAAACAGAAAAAGGGTACGACTTTAATATTTTGTTACAGTTTGCTAAAGAAGAAGAAATAAAAGCAAAGGGTGAGGCCAGAAGCTCTGACCCCAACCCGATAGACTAATCACACACAATCACATATATCGTTAGCCAGCCCCATGCCAATGGCGTATAAAAGCCAGCCAACGATAATCACAAACGGTGTATACTTAACGATTGTCACCGTCACCCTGTAGACGATTCCTAGCTTTTCTGTCAGCCAGTTTGTCCAAGTTGTCTTCCATAATTCTGCCAAGATTCATGTCCACTTCTTTTGCAAGCATGGCACAATACCACATAACATCCCCCAACTCGTGCCCAATAGCATTTAATTTAGCGTGATGCTCNTCTCTGTCTGCACCATCACGNATNAGTTTCTTTGCTTTNTTAGCAATCTCACCAGCCTCACCTGCCAATCCCAATGTTAGATATTCTAGTGCTTTATTATCTGGGTATATTGCCGTTTCTCCAGCCCGTCTTTGGTACTCCGTTGCTGTAATATTACTCATGTACCTCTCCTTCATCCACTGTTCAGCATCTTCCTTTAATCCCATTGTACTTACCTTTATTTAGATTCTCATAGTAAGCATCGTTCCAACCACGTTGCCACTCACGATACTGCATAGTGTTGGAGTCGATGTTAGGCCGACTTTCTTGAAAGATGTTTTTACCTTTTATGGTAATAAATCTACCACCACGCTTAAANGCATCATAGCCCCACTGGTANTGAATACGCAGTGGAGCATCATATTTANTTAGGCCGTTACGCCGCACTCTCCCTCTCCTTTTCTATTTTCACAACTTCATGCACCTTGTGCATATTGAAGATTTTTATTGCCTTTACTTTATCTAACTTAAACCACTCACCATTACGGTCATCAGCAAAATGCTCAAACACTTTGTGCATCTCCCGTTCTTTCTGGTGGCGATCTTCCACAGCAATCTTAGCTATTATTTCGTAGTCACGAAACGGTGAAGATGTCTGATATCCACTCAGTCTATCTTCTGCTATACTTGCCTTACCCACCTTTACCCAATCAGGCCACGCTTTATTTACGATGGCATACACGTCCCCTTCTTTTGTGTCATCAATTACAGAGTGTGACCACACATCATCCAAAGACTTATACCGTCCGGGCTTGTGAAGTGGGTGCTTTTTAGACACCTCTTTACCGTTTACATACATCCTTTGTGAGTCACGTTTACGAACAGATTCAGGATTGTCTTTGTAATACATAGGATTACCTGTGTATGGGTTGGGAGTAAAACGCTCAATATTATTCATCATCTATCTCCTTTTCTTCCTGTTGACGTGGTTGTATAAAATATTTNGTNAGCATCTCTAACTTGTCATGGTAGTTAGCCATCTGCTCAAGTTCTAGTTCTATAGTCTCTATGATATCAGAGTGTTCTCCGATACCAATAGTGTTATTCATGTACACCTCTACGTTGGCTATATGTTTATTTATGTGCCCTACTAAATGTGAACGTGTAGCATTAATCAATACATCTCTCATTTTTTCTCCTTTCTATGCTGCTGTTAAATCCACTACTTCACACACACCAGCAGTACATGCCAACTCACGCCCACCTGATGTGGTATCTTCTTTCTCAAACTCTTGCAACAAAGACCAATCTACATTCTTAGGCATCTTTGTCAAGAACTTTTTGTAGTCGTCCTTATCTATGTCCTGATAAGGTGCTTGCTGATACGTATGCTCACTAAATGGTAGGAAGCTAATACCAGATACCTCATCAAAGTGTTCATACACCCAAGCACCTACCTGCATCCACTCGTGTTCTTTTACAGAGATTGTTACAGATGGTTTATGCTCACACCAGTAACGCTGATAGGTGAGCCATAACTCTAGCTGCTCTATTGCGTTCATCTGTGTGCGTGTGATAGCACCCAAGGGTGACTTCATAGGAAAGCTGAACACTGTCGTTGAGTCGGGTTTCATTACGTCAGGTTCAGCAGGTATACCCTGTGACACAAGGAACTGTGTCAATGGATCTTTGTTGTCGCCGCGCACGGTGCGTATGTAATATGGGTTGTGTCTAGCATGTATGCCTGATGCAGCATCAGTAAGCTGCGACACAGTGCCACTAGGCTTCACACAGGTAACAGCAGTTGCTTGGGGTATATTAAGAGACTCTGACATTTCTTTATTAGTGCGAACAGCCTCATCTTTTAATATACCTAACAAGATAGGTAACTTATCGCCTGCAGTGGATGTCATAGCGTTATCCATGATGCCTGTTAACGAAACGCCCAGCAAACGCTCTTCTTCTGTGTTGTCCTTCCATACTTTGCGTAGATATTTAAAGTTAGTCAGAGTGGCTTGGAATGTGCCAAGTATCGTGGCAAACCTCACCTTTTCTTTTAATGTATCCATAGTGTCACTCTCACGAATAACTACTTCAGATAAATTACAGAACTGATAAGGGCGTAGTATAATCTCAGAGCAAGGGTTGCAGCCAAAGTCTTGATCAGCATCACGCCGACCATTTTTAGCAGCCTGCACCTGTGCAGATTTTCTATTAAAGATACCACGCTCACCTGACTTGCTATCATACAAGGATAGCCACTCACGCATAAACGTGCCCATCTCTGGCTTACCTTTGTATGCCACAGAGTTATTAGCTAACGCACGTTGACCTTCGTTCTCCCACCACTTACCTGACTTGGCATGTGCCATCTGATCATCGTTTAGATTAGACAAGCTGATAAGTGCGCTACGGCGAACACCGCCTACGACTACAACTTCACCAATCTTACACATAATATCGTGACACTCAATTGGGAATAGTCTACGGCCTGCTGCTCTCTTAAACTTCTCAACACAGAAGTCAAACAACTCTACCAATGGTTGTGGGCCTGATGCCCTGCCACCAAACGTCTTGAGCCTTGCACCTGCAGGGCGTACCTCTGACACATCCCATGCGGGTATCTGCCCAGCATAGAGCATAGCGATGAGTTCTTTTAGAGATTTTGCCCAACCGGGTCTGCTGTCACCTACTTTAATAATCGTGTCGGTCTTATAAAAATCTTCTGCTACCATAGGCAACTTCTCAATGTTGTGACGCTCTACGCTAAAGCCTACACCTGTGCCACACATAAGTATATACATAGTTTCATCAAACGCACGTGGGCTATCTACAGGTACGTATGAACAGTTGTACCCACCAACGTGGCATCTGTCCAGTGCGGGGCCGCTGGTCATCAACGCCCTCATGCTTGGCATGATAGATTGATTTAACACGGCCTCTTCTAACTCTGTACGTAATGCATCAGAAATTTTATATTCGTGCTTTTCTGCAAGATGCTTTTCCATGTAGTCAAAGTATCTGCACACAGTTTCACTCCATGTCTCTCTACGTTGCTCCTCTTCTTTCCAACGAGCATAACGTGACAGTGCTATAAAGTTTTGGTAATCTGTAGGTAATTGATTGCTTCTCATCTTTCACTCCGTAATTGTTTTTATGTTTTTTATATAAGCACCGTCTATATCATAAAAATATTCTTGGATGCCTTCCTCTAATTCCTCTCCAACTTGTCCGTCTGCTGGCACAGGATACTCTTCGTCATCTATGTCAATAGTTATGTACATTCTAACTCTCATCACACGTCTCTATTAACTTTTCTAAATACCATGCAGCTTTCTGTAAATCCTGCTTTCCATTCTTGTACCTGTAACGCCATACATATTTCATTATGTTTCCCTGTAGATAATATTCAAAGCCATCATCAGTAGCAGCGTGTATAGCGTCTATGCACTCGACCCCTTGTTGATTGTAATGAGGTGGGCTATTAACCATGTCAATAACATTATCACTCTGAGCATTAGCTTGCTTACGTAACAATTTTTGCATAGCGTTTTCTTCTTCTAGTTTAGCTTTCATATATGCTTCATGTCTACTCATGCTGACCCCTCCGTATCTGTATCAAACTTTATATGTATGACGTTACCATCATATGTCTTTTCTACATCCTTTTGACCTTCTATGTCAACTTCTTCTTCTTCTTTTAAAAGAGCATACTCGTTAAACATTTCTCTGATTTGTTCTACTTCTTCCATTATAGGAACCGAAGAACACACCATCTTACTAAAGTGTATCAACTGATTATAATCATCATCGTCTAATGGATTCTCAGGGAAAGTAACAATGGTTATGTCTACTTGTCCTGTCCATGAATTTTCATCATCTAACATGGGTCTAATTCGGATAACAAAATCTTCTTTAGATATATTAGATAGTAAACCGTTACCTACCATTGCTCATCTCCTTTTTACTTTTGTACCCATAAACTTTATAAATTTAGGGTGTTTGTTTTTACCTTTCTCCTTTAACCAATCTTCAGGGATTATTCTGTCGTAATATTGAAACCCATGTTTTATACACCACTGAGCATAACTTGTCTTTGCTCCTTTTTGTAATTTACATTTGCTGTTTGTAAATACAAATCGGATATCTAATTCCGGGTGTTGCTTCTTTATACACTTATGCTTTCGTCTATCTGCGACAGTAAACCTACCCTTTGTTTCTATTATTATGCCATTAGGTAGCACAAAATCTGGAGTATATGTTCTGTACGCTAAGTCTTCCCATTCAATCTTAATACCTTCATACACAAACTTTATTTTTAGTTCGTGTAGATATTCAGATATTTTTAATTCTAGACCGCTACGATACCCATATTTTCGTGCTACCCTAAATTGTTTATAAGGTGACACTATCTTAGATCACGCCAATTAAATGCAGGCAAATCATAACGATAGCTATAACCGCGATAACCAAGGGATTTAAGTTCTTCTTGAATAGCTTTATCTGCTTCATTACGGGTTGCAATAGCATCACGAAGCCCAGCAGTTTTTCGCTCACGATATTCCTTACGCAAGTCATTAAGACGAGACTCACATTCTTTAATTTCGTCAACAAGCGTTTCAAGTTCAAGTTCTCGTACATCCATTTAGCACTCCTTTCTTAGTTCTACATATGCCACCATAGGGGGACTTTTTGCCTGTGATTTTACAGCAGGTCTTTCTACCATGTTAGGCCAACAATCAAAACGATAATTACAAAACTTACAGTTAGTATTGAGTATCGTATTACCTGTCTCCTTACCTCTAAACTTCTCTGGTACTGGTTGAAAACATCTTTCAAACTTATTCTCCTTTATTGTCTGTACTGTTTTCTTTATACTTTGTACCTCTTCGTCTACATTTAAACCAGTAGCAGGCACATATTTAAACTGCCCATTGGATTTATTTACAGCCCACCAGCCGCCAGCTTTCTTGCCGGATGCTTTTGCGTATCCAGCTAACTGGGCCACATACCCGAAGCCATCACCGCTGGCAAGACTATCATAGGNCTCAAACTTGTTTCTGTATGACCAGTCTGAAGCGGATTTAATATCATCAACTGCACCATCAATGATGAGGTCATAACTACCAGAAACGCTGTCATCACCAAGGTTAAGAGAAACTTTATCCGTGTCTTCATATTTAACTCCCGCTTCTGTTAATAATCCTTTGAAGACAGCCTCAACGATGTCTCCAATCATCATGTTTATTATGAAAGTAGAGGGTGGTGGCATAGCCGCCTCTGGTTTGTTTTTGTCATACCAAAGTTGGCAAGCGGGACGACCTACATTAGACATACGCAATGTAAAGTCACCCCGGCTCTTACCAGCACCCCCAAACTGACGNTCTGCAGCNGCCATNACATCTTTACCTATCTGNTTAATGGTATCCTTAGACATAGTNGCCTTNCCAGAGATAGCATTCTGTAGNTATTGATGTATGGCTAGTTCAGCAGGATGATTCATATTAATCACCAGANCNTTCGATTTCGATGAAGTCCTCTACAACTTCAACGTCCTCATCNGACATCTTGTTACGNGTAGTCTTNTCCCACTCAGAACAAATGTAATCATTGTAGTTCTGTACCCATGCCATGAAATCNGCNAACAAGTCTTGNTCTGCTTCTTGCAGCTTAATCTCGTTCTTAGCATCAAGCGTAGGGATAGGAAGATAAAACACAGCACCTGTGGGTATCTTACGTTCCTCTGTAGCCAAGCTGATGTTGTGTTGCACAGGAAGACGCTGCATCTTGCCCAGCTTAGAAAAAGGTTCGCCCATCAGTTTAAAGGCATCACGATTATCAATCTCCCAGATGAAGGGAACATCAATACACTCGCCAGCCTCACCAGATTCATAACGAGCATCATTCATGCTGATAGTTCCAAAGATAACACGAACACGTTTAATCTGTTTGATTAAATCTTTTTTGTCCTGAGACAAAGCGTTGTAGTCCTGTATATATCCAGCAGGCTTACCACAGTTAAACGTGCCCATGTTATCTTTCATATCTGTGTTCATATCATTAGACATTATAGTCTTTTGATATGTGCCACGTGGTTCCCCCGGCTTTGCACCATGATTAGAGTGAAACCTCTTATACATGAAGCGTTGTGCAAACGGACGAATTACAGCACCCTTACTATAAAGTATACCATTAGAGGGTACATCTAATCGGTACACACCGCCGTTGACAACTTCTACTTTCATAGCCGTGCCATCAACAACTTTCTCACCCATGATAGGGCTATGTTGTATTTTAAGACGAGCAAGCATATTAGCTTTCTTGTCTCCACCAGAATCAATACCCATGCCCATGNCACNNGCCATAGCTGAGAAATTGTCCACATCAATATGCATAATTTCAGTACTCATTTAATACTCCTTTCTCTTGAGATGCATAGTTATATCATGCCACGTCTTTAGTGTCAAGCCAATTATCTCCTATTTTTGATTCTAATAGAAGCGGCACATTAACAGTAACACCAAACTGAAGCTGAATCAACCCATCAATATAATCATTTATATTGCGTATTATATCCAACACTTTAACTTCTTCATCTGGATGTACATCGACAACGATAGAGTCATGCACAGTATTGACTATACATGACTTGCAGTCAGCTAATCGTTGATCAATCTCTAGCAATACTACAGGAACTATGTCTGCTGTAGCAAAAGACTGAACAGGATAGTTTTTTATCTGTGTAAAGTTTGACACTTTACCACTAGAATATCTTTCCATTTCAGGAAAGGCAAATTCTCTACCTGATGGTGTGGTAATCTTGCCTGTCGTCATAGCTTCTTTAGCCAATCGGGAATGCCAAGACGCAATCCCTTTATATTTCTCTGTGAAGTGTGTGTAATACTCTGCTTCCGCTGGCGTTCTCCCAAAGCCTGTTGCGCCATAAAGCGGTGCAAACGTGTGAGCTTTTGCAGTCTGCCTATCCGTAGGTTGACCAGCATCGGTAATAACTTTAGCGGTGTATGAGTGTACATCAAAGCCAGTAGATACTTCATTTATAGCTACCTCATCTTGTGATAAATACGCGGCAGCACGAAACTCTAGCTGCGCAAAGTCAGCCTCAAGTATCTTGCCGCCATCCCATCGTGACACAAATACTTTCTTTACAGGAAACGTGCCGCCACGGGGCATGTTCTGCATGTTAGGATCAGCACCAGAGAAACGACCTGTTGCTGTTCTGTGCTGCAGTAAACGCACATGCAGTTTACCATCAGCTTTAGTATGCGTTTGGATACCGTCCACAAAAGAAGACAGATATGTCTCCAAAGCAGACAATCTTTGTAGGTCTGTTAAAAATCTCTCTGCCTCTACAAAGCCACTCTTTCTAGCAGAGTTAGACAAAACGTCTAACATCTTCTTACTTGTGCTAAAACCGTGGGCACTAATCCACTTGGCACTAGGTGCCTTAAACTTTAAACCTGCCACAGACTTAGTGGGCGTAAAACGATAGCCTAGACCACCACAGTCTTTACACATAGGCAGCTTTGCATATGGTGTGCCATCCTTCTTCATCTTCTTTTGTTTACCTGTGCCATAACAAGTGAAACATTGACCTGCTTTGGTCTTGTAAATAATAGAAGAGTTGTTGTTTATCTCGTTAGTATAATCTTCTTTCGACATGTACGGCGTAAACAAGTTAGCCCATAACGCTTTGTTGTCTGGCTTTCTGCTATAAATAACCCAAGACATTTGCTCTGGACTATTAAGGTTGATAGGTGTATCTCCCATTAGTTCTGAAACTTGATTCTTTAAACGCTTTTCTATTTGATCTTTCTCTTCTTCAAACTGCTTACGAACACTGTCAAGTGCAGATAAGTCTACTTTAAACCCTCTCTGATATATACGTGACAGACACACAGCCACGCGGTTAGTAAGAGTGACTGTGTTCATAAGACCCGCATCTTCCTCACTATTTAAACGCAGCATTAACTTGTCGGATAACTGCTGTGTGGCATGAAGGTCAGCCGACAGATAATCACACAAGTCATTATACGGTATGTCTCGCACACTGTAACCTTTCTTTAGATACCCCTTCAACGTATCCTGTTTCTTTGTGTCCAACTCGTAACGCTCTGCACAGGCTTCAAGCGACAGAGGTTTCTTGATACCACGTTGTAATACATACTCAGCAAGCATGGTATCGAACACAGGCCCATCATATTTAAAGCCCGACTCCCACAGCCACAGTAAATCGTGAGCAGCGTTGTGACAGATAAGTATAGTGGCTTCATCAAGGAACCACTGCACACGCTCGTAATAATCCTTTTGGTTAGGCACATCAGAGTGATCAAACGGAAAGTGCTGCTCCACACCCTGATCTGTTAATACACCAACCATAGTCAATGAGTTTTCTGGTTCAAACGGATCAAAGTGCAACTTGCCATCACGCTCTGTAACTGTGTTCTCTACATCTAGTGTTAACTTCATGCTTCATATCTCCCTGTCAAATAATTGAACTCACATACTATACGACCATGCCAGCCTGTCAACTTATTCTTTGCAAGCACTAGGTGCCTAAAGCCATCGTCCTCTGCAACCTCTGCATCACTATTGTTGTTACTGGTCTGTGGGCTTTTGGCTATGAGTATCATAAGATCAGCCTCTGCTGCCTTACCTGTGCGAGAACCTTCCATCATCGACTGATCTAAGTTCACCCGGCCCTCTGCTTCTGCATTTAGCTGAGACATATAAAATATAGCACAACCATACTCCTTTGCAATCTGTCTTGCATAGATAGCGTTAGCTTTCAGTGCTTCATCTGGGCGAGAGAATCCCCCAAAGTTAGCAAACTTATCTCCCATATCTAACACAACTATGTCCGGCTTGTAGCTTTTGCACACAGATTCTACCCAAGGCATGTCTTTACCTGTGCTGTCGTAAAGCATGATGTTTTGTTTTACAGCGTCATACAAAGTGTGTGCCTTATGTGGATTGTCTTGCACTTCTTTCAGAGTCATACCTGTAGCTGCACTAAGATACCTAGCACCTACACGATGCCCACTTTCTTCGTTACATAAGATAATACACTTGGCTCCCTGTCTGGCGAATCCACTTGGCCCTGCTATCATGCTAGCATGAAAAGATGTCTTACCTGTATTAGATCGGGCACCTATGATAATCAAGTGTCCATCATTAACACCCTCTACTTTACGTGCTAATGTAGGTATATTAAACGTCCACCTTGACTCTAAGTCATTACGACTAAGCAGTGACTCTATAGAAAGATCATCCCAATCGACATTAAGATTTGGGATAAAATCATCAGTATAATTATCAAGAATGTCTCTGAGGGGTTGTAGAGAGGAAATAGTACCGTTAACATAGTCAAAACCAAGATTAGCAATGTCTTCCCCAACAACCTGCTGAAATAATTTAGACAGCACATCTGCTGCAACATCTTTACCAAGTGGCTGCTCCCTTTTTATCTTCAGAAACAAATCAGAGTACGCAGTCTTTTGCGCGGTAGTAAGTGTAGTATTCTCTGACATAAAGATTGCTTCTATCTCATCAGGGGTAACTGTCCGGGCGTACTTATCCATAGCAGCATCAATAGACTGCTTAATCTTACGTACATCCTTACTGAACAGCCTATCTGGACAACGTGACCCCCTGTGATCATCGTAGAACGATTTGTCCATCAAACTTCTAACCAGTGATAATTCCATTTAACTTCTCCATATCTTCGGGGTTACGATATTTCAAATCATCTTTCAAACGTAGGACACGAACATCGTTTACATGCCCACGTAATTCTTTTGCTATCTGCAAATTCTTAGTAAGCGCATCGGGATCTAACGCTACTATGGCTGTTGAGAACTGTGCAAGATACCCTTTATGCCCTTCCTGTAAAGAGGTACCAAGAAGAGCAACCCCGACAAAGGATGTTAAACTGCCAACAACAGTAGCACTCACACAGTCCTCAACAACTACGGCGACATTACCACAACCGTAATGGAAAGGCAAGTCACTATTTCCATATCTTTTCCACTTAGGCAATCTAGTGCTTAAAGATCTGCCTATAGCATCTATCAAAACTTTATCACGCACGATAGGAAACACTATCCTACTTTCTTTTATATCGTGCATCACACTTGGATCATCAGGATCAAACCCATAACTGTAACAAAACTTAACAATGCTTCTCTCTCTCCTGTGTGGCACTATATATGCTGGTAAGTCAAAAGACTTTTCTGCCTCTGATAAATTTTCTTTTCTNTTCTTTATATCATCNACAGATAGTCTTACACGCNTNTGTCCAGATACACCACANGACAATCTATAACAATTCCACANAAGNGTGCCCATNTTATTNGTCACAGTAAATGTCNTTTGCCCACAGTTAGGACAAGACATTCTTTTTGTTTCTCCNTCATATAAATGTAAATCACTTATATGTTTATATATATTATATATCATATAGTTCTCCTGTGGCACNTTCATGTGCTTTTAACATGGTTTTTACGNGCNGTCAATGCATTTTCTGCACTNGTATACGTATTTTTCATGTANGGTTTAACACTNTTAGGACTAGCATGGCCTGTTACAGCCATAATTTGACCCATCGTGACACCTGCCTCTACCATTTCGGTAGTTCCTGTACGCCTTAAATCTGCGATTCTAAGCGTGTTAGGTAATCCTGCTAGGGTGATAGCCTCACGAGCATGTCTAGACAGTCTGTCGAGCTTGTAGGGCGAATAAACACCATTCTGTGGTTTGAAGTAAGGTGCGACATATTCTTGGAAGCCAAAGTCTTCTTTTTGCTGCACTAGCATCTCATATAGATCGTCCTCTATCGGCAAGTGTACTACTGCACCACGCTTGGATTGCTCTAAATTTAATACTTGATTCTCAAAGTCTATGTAAGAAAATTTTAACATTCGCATGTCCCCCACTCTCTGGCACCACTCGTATGCCATCTGTGCTATTAGTCCTAGATTACGAAACTCAAAATGAGAATAACAATAGTCTAAAAACGACACGACTTGATCTTTACGCCAAACAACCTTGCGGGGCTTGACCTGTTTACGCTTAAATGTGGTGAAAGGATTGGCCTCTACAAACCCCATCTCCATGCCAAACGAATACATCTTTCGTGCTACAGCGCACATGTGATTGGCCATGTAGACCCCTCGTTGTAGCCACTGCTCATACGCTTGTCTAGCTTTTGCCCCCGTCATGTACTTTACATTTGTGCTTGACAAACACTTGCCCTCTACTTTGGTAGCAAGTAGCACCCTCATATAATAATCATATTCTAGTTGAGTTCTGTGCGATAAAGTCTTGTAATCATTAGATAAAAAATATTTACCGGACAAATCTTGTAATGTAATTTTTGACATACTAGCTCCTTTCTCAAACTCCGGCCACCCCCCCCTATGACCGTAGGCAAAAAATTTTTTATGAGAGAGGACACGAAGCCCTCTCCCAATGTTTAGTTGTCTATGCAGCTAACAATTCTTTGAACGGTTTGCTATCAATCCACTGAGACACGGTATGCTCTCTCTTAAACATATTAACGGCAGCATTATCTTTACCAGTGTTTTTAAGTTGAAAACCATTGTCGTTTGCGTGACTAGAGAAGTTAGTAAACGCTGAGTACAAAGCCCATGCATTGTGTCCACGTGTCTTAGCTTCCTGTGCATATAAGCCCAGCATTTTATCGCCAACAACTTCTGATTTCATCAGCGTGTGCAACATATTGCGCACATCTGTGTAGACTAGTGGCTTTCTAGCCCAGCCTTGCAGACGCTCCGACTGTGCGTAGAATGACTGTGTAGACCTGCGTAGATCCATGATGAATCTGTCCATGCTGAACAGGCTACTATTCTTCCGGCGTACCTTGTCATGCTCTCCGCGAATCATGCCATTGGTGCAGAAGAAATCAATAGCACCAAAGAAAACTTGATTAGAACAGCTACCATCTATTCCATGCAGGGCAATGATGCGCTGGGCAATAGTGGTGCTATGCTTATCTGTTTCGATTCGGGCAGTCACATTAGGCAGAGTCATGTCCAACAAAGCCCATGCGTTCTTACGGGCACTGCGCCATGTTGTCTTCATGTTTGCTGATTCTGCCTTGCCAAGGTTTTCTGTGATAGTGTCATGGACACCATTAAAAAACTTGTCATGGCTGGCACAACTAAACGTGTGGCCTACCACACCAATGTATTCGTCTGTCTTGGCGTTGATAACATATTTTTTATCATCAACCTTCGTAGGTTCAAAACGTACATTGAAGTCTAGGTTTTCTGGTATAAAATCAAACGGCATAATAATATTCTCCTTTCTTTTTACAACTGATAGTTTCTTATATAGGTAGCTAAGTTAAAATGTCAACTACCAAAANCCCAAAAAAGATAACTAAACCTAAAATAATATCCATGTCTAGTTACTCTCATATGCGCCAAGATTAAACTGATTCGCTAGTGTGTCTTTGGCATCTTCTAATTCTTGCAAGTCATACGCGGATACACATTTTATGCCACCCATAGATGGATACAGAGCAGTCTCTAGTACATCGTCTAGTAATTTATAGACGTTAATAACCGACATACGTTGTGCATAGGATAGCTTATTTATTTTTACTGCACGTGCTGATCTATCTTTTTCACGTTGTCTAGCATGATAGGCAATACGTTCCTCAGTAGTCATGTTTTCATACTTTTTAGCCATAGTAATATCTCCTTTCTCCTAGAATAAGGGTATATAGAGTCTGCCTTCTTTAATTTCAAGGGTCAACAAAGCTAATTGTTTCTTTTCTGTGCTGACATCTTTACCCTGCCACTCACCATCTGTGACAATTTCACGCAGTCTTTTACGTTCCCTGTTGACATCCAGCAATCGTGCATCACTGGCTTTGTCTGGATATATCGGATTAACATACATACTGCATCTCATCTGATAGGTAGGCTTTTAATCTTTTTTCTGGATCATCTAAAAATTGAAACAGATCTTGTATTGCGGCATAATCGCCATTGTTCATATCTATTTCAATCTGATTCGCCGCTTCAATAACTAGATGTATATTTGGCTTTGGTTTACTCATTTTCCTGTTTCCTTTCTATGCAAAAGCATTGCTGTTGTGGATAGTCGAAGCTACGCACAGTAGATGCCATGTGACACTGTGACATCCACTCATGTCCTGACCACACGTCTAACTCTACTGTGTTTGTATTGATTGTGCCCAGACAGGCAAGAATCACTGCTACACTATTCATCCGACTATCCTTTCTATGATACCAGCTATGGCATGATAACCTGCCCAGCCTAAAAATGCAAAGATGCAAAAGAACAAGAACATTTCAATGCCATCATGCGTGAGGTAATAATATTTCACTTTGTTCCATAGCTTACTCATGCTCACCATACTTCTCCTCTGCTACTGACATAAACATATCAAATATTTCCTGTAACTCCCGACCAATCCACATTCTGTCTATGACATAATCATCCGGCACATTTTCTAACATATCAAGTATCATATGCAGTCGTATGTATGGATTATGTGGTTTGTTTGTATTAAGTAAAAGTGTTACCTCATTCATGCTCGCCCCCATTTCCTCTGCCAAGCCCACCAAAATACTGTGGCCTACGCTTGGCTGTTTCAAATACACCTGCCGTAATAAATATGCCAGCTATCAGCAAAGCGTGTAGTGCGGCACTGATACCAAACACAACGACAGAGCCTACCCACATGCTGAAGATAATGCACCACATCCATGCCAGTATCTGCATGACCATGTGTCTTGTGTTTGTGTCAGGTATGTTGGACAACGGATTGTATCTGCTATCCATGATTAGTTTGTATGTGTTACGCATCTTTAATCTCCTCTACATATACTTCGGTATCATAGTCACCATCATATTCTTTCCAATACACATCACCATCGTAAAGGGCTATTTCCTTTGCGTGGTCATGCGTGTCAGCTTCAATTGTAGCGGCGCAGATAACAGTGTAGCTTCTGGTTACTTCATACTTAGGCATCATCAATCTCCTCTGTCAGTGTCCAGCTATGGCGGCAGTTAGTAGTCCAGTTATCGCCTATCCAATCGCACTCATAAACATCTACCCAGACCTTGCCATTAACAAAGTGCATACATAGGTCAAACATTCTGTCGCTGTCTTCAAACTGGATACCATCGTAATGCATCTCCTCATAGTCCTCACCCGCATACACAGAGTCATCTGTATAACGGCCTGTGTTTGGGTCTACATCTTTGGGTAGCCAGTTGGTTATCCAATCGGGGTATGCCTCTGTTTTGTAGTACTCTATCAACTGGTTTTTTTCGTGGTCAGATAACACAAGGTCAAAGCCACTATCGTAATTGTCACTCATCATCTTCATCCTTTACATATAGTTCATGTGGTATCTTATCCCAATCATCACGCCTTATGCGCCACTTTTGATGCTGGATCGGTGTGCAGAGTCTAACCCACTTTCTGCCTACTACCACCCATACAAGGCGTGTGCCCGATACAGGGTGGCGTGTATCGTACAGATCACAACGGTACAGCTTTGCATTAGCCCATGTTGCCTCTGTCGGTTGCCAACTAGGTGTCATATCATCCATCCTTATACAGTTTGTATATTATATAACATATCCCAACTATGCTTAGAGCAAGATAGCTTCCTATGAAAACACTGTCCCAAGGCATAGTGTTATATATACATAGTATCGTTTTACAATTATTCAAGACTGTCTCCTAATAAAAAAACCATTTCTTGTGAGGGCTGGCTATACCCACCTGTCTTTAGTTTATTGTCGCTACAGGCTTAACCGCGTTAAATTACCGCCCGACTCTCCTTTCAAGTTGATTATTAGGCACCATTGCCTATTTATCAGTTGATGCTTCTTGCAACATCTTACGTGTTTCAGTGATCCACATCAACCGATTCTGTTCGCGCACCCTACGATTCATCCGGCGTTCCTTTTCCCATGTACGATTGCGCTTCTGATCGCGTGACATTTTTTTCATCTTTACGTTCATAACTGCCTTTTCCTTTCTTTGGCTGTACTACTTGTTGACTATATCTACGTCTGTTGTGTGCCATAACTCTGGCCACTCTGTTTATATTGTGTACCCTATCCACCATTTCAAGACTCTCTAGAAAATATTTTTTCTATTTCTTCTATGGCATCAGCTACGTTGTGTTCGTTAGCTTGATACAGTACACCTAGACCACCTGCCTGTTCCCATCTCTTTATGTTCACTGGTTTGTCATCTACCAGAATATTTGGTGTGCCATCATATGGGTCTGTGGCGTAGTGGTGTTTGTTACCTGTGAATATCAGGTTGTCTATTCTGGGTAAGAAGTCATTATCCTCTAGCCACCTTCGCTTCCAATAGGCTGAATTATCTCTATCGTGCCTTAGTGGTGATGAGCATATGCCCCAGTCCCATTTAGATTTGGCGTACTCGACTAATTCAAAGGCATCTTCAAATCGTTCTAGTGTGTAGAAAAATGATGTGCCCTCTAAATATCGCACCTTTTGTTCTACATCCTTAATCTGTTTCCAATGCCCTACATCGTGTAGCTTTTCTAAGCCACCGAAGAAATCAGCTAGTACACCATCCATATCTAAGTATAATTTCATTTTTATATGTCTCCTTTCTTACCTAATAGATAAGCACTGCCACCCCATATGTCAAGCCCCCCCCCCATGACCGTAGATGGGGGTTTTTAGGAAAGCATAGCATATGCCATGCCTTCCCTGTGTGTGTGATGCTACGCGGCAAAGTTCTTTGCACCATTACCATGAGCTGGAATAGCTATTGATTTTGCGGCAATAGTATTGCCTTTACATAGTTTGCATCTGTCGCATGTTGTCCGGCGTCCGGCTTCTTCGCTAGCTGGGCACAATGTCTCTTTGCCTTTTACTATGTCTTTTACATTGGCGACAATGCGAAATGTTCTATTGCCTTTAGACCATGCAATCTGGGCATCGTCTAAACTATCGGCACTATGCATAGTTAAATCTGGCCTAAAATCGGCATTGGCTAAACCTGATTGGTGAGAATAGCCAGTCCAACTATCTGCCAATGCTAGCAAACTTTCCCATATGTATGATGGCACAATTGCCGGATCACCATAAGTGCCAAGCCTAACAACACGACCTTGGCCAATGGCGGCAATGGCATTGTGTCCATATGCCACCGGATATATGCCGCGATGAAATGCCTTGTATACGATCAACACACCTTGATCTATTCGCACATAACACGTTCGATTTTTGGCTAGCTTGGCGTTTGGATCATTTGGTCTAGCAATGCCGCGATGTGGACAATAACCACATATTGAAAAATCTTCGCCCGTCTTATTGGCAAGACGCGGATCAATATCTTTTCGTATGATATAGGTCTGTATCATATTGCCTGTTTTGCTATTGCCCGATTTTACTGTAGCAATCACGACAATAGGCTTGCCATCTGCTAGGCTTGGCCCGTCATATATTACATACCCGGTTGGCTTTTTGCGTGTCATGGTTTTATATCCCTATGCTGTAAATGATTAAATCTATATATGGTTATGACTGGCCAGCAATTCAATACTGGCCAGCCTAGGCATAAACCTATTTGGTAGCAAATTTGCCTTTATGACGTTTGCCATTGTTTGCAATCGCCCATGTAATAAAACCGCGATTGTTGTGTACTTGGCCAGTCTTAACATTAATCATCCGAAAATGGCTAATGTCTAATCCGTCTTTTTTAAGCTTGGCCATAACTGTGGCTTTTACATTGCTGTTATGAGTTTTGATAATTTTGTTTTTACGTGTCATTTTTTTATGCCTTTCTAAAATGGTGCCATTTGAAAATAGGCTGGCACCTTTGCCTTGTGTTACATATGGGTATCAAATTTCGGTATTCAATACCCACATGATAATTTTTTACGCCGGGTTAAATTCAAATTCAACATCAACTTTCAATTTGGCTATAGCATCCATGCGACAATTTGCCTCTAATTCAGCCATTGTGGAATTAGACCAAATGCCATCTAGCAATTCTTCCAGCCCATAAATGTCCAAATTCATTGCGGCATATTCCGCGTAGTATTTGGCCACTAATTCATTTTGTTTTGCTGTTCTATCAATTGTTGCTGGTAACATTGTTTTTCCCTTTGGTTAAATTGAACATGGTTTAGATATGGGTATTTATCCGGCGTATTCAAGACATGAGGCAAAAAAATTTTTTACTTATTATTATAAAAGGCAAGTGTCAAACAATTGACAGTGGGGGTATGCTTCGCCGTCAACAAATTGACACGGTGTCATATTTTTGACACATGGGCTTGTCTATATTTTGACAACGGACAGATAAACCGTTGCAAAATGTAATGATATCAATAATTTACAAATAAAAAATGATAACAAAATATTTTTACAGCAATCTTATGTCGTAAAATGATTATTTTTTGTCGGAAACACGACACTATATAGCCACCACCCCACCCCGGGCAGGGGCCACACCCGGGTACCCAGTACGTATATACACAGAAATACACAGATCAGGATTTTCAACTGTTAACCACAACTACAACTGACCACAAATATATGCACAAGCATTGTGCAACTGCNTAAAAANTAGGCAGNGGGTGTACGGACCACGTAACATTTTTTGTAAAAAGGGGGGTTGACACATATTGGGTGAATATGGTATAACTATATAACATATATATGATACACTTATATGTTAAATACATAAAGATGTTAAATACATTTAACTGTTACACTTATATGTCTTATATCTAAAATATAAAAACACTGTAAGTGAAAACATTTATATGTACATTTATATGCCTATAAGCATCCGTACTAAAGAAAGTTCTTGACTTTGGCAAAAAAATCCGTAAAACTATACACAGATAATGTACTTGATGCATTCTATGATGCTATCCGTACTAATTCATTAGATCGTTTGCATATACCACATAGCGATGTGTTCTATGTGCGTAGTGCCGTTGAAGCCCGTTATGGGCGTAAGTTTACTTTGAAGCACGTAGAAGATGCTATGAGGGCTGAAGGGTGGACAGAGAAAGATGAATAACAATGATACCTATTACGTTCTATGTGTTTCTATCTGTAATTGTTATGCCAGATGGCACACTTAAAAGCTACACAGAAAATGTAGTTGAGTGTCCTACAGAAGAGGCTGTTCAGCAGATGCATGTGCCTAAGATGGAAAACGGCACAATAAAAGATTGGGCAGCATCATGTGGTCCAATGACATTGATGTTTAATGAGCCACCTAAGATGCCAGAGCCACCTGTAGAGGAATTACAAACGTAATGGCAGAGAAGAAACGTAAACGCAGTAAAATGCCAAAGCGTAATAAAAAGAATTTCCGACCTACAGAAAAAGGTGCGGGGATGACTGAGGCTGGGGTAAAGGCTTATAGACGCAAGAACCCCGGAAGTAAACTAAAGACTGCCGTAACGGGTAAAGTGAAACCCGGAAGTAAAGACGCTAAGAGGCGTAAATCATTTTGTGCTAGATCTGCTGGACAGATGAAAAAGTTTCCAAAGGCTGCGAGAGATCCAAACAGTCGTTTGAGGCAGGCACGTAGACGTTGGAAATGTTAAGGAGTTATCATGGCTAAGAATCCACGTAGGCGCAGTAAAGGCGCAGAAAGACAAATGGCAGGTGGAGATACTGCCGGAGATGTCATTAAAGGTTTATTGTTATTTGCATTGCCGGGTGGTGCAATAGTACGTGTTGCCAAAGGTGCAACTAAAGCTATCAACGCTGTACGAGCTATGCGTGGTGCAAAGCAGATTAAAAATCCTACTGCTGCACAGGTACAAAAGGCAAAGCCACCATCTGCTGTGACACAGCCTAAAGCTGCTCCACCTAAACCTGCTGGAAGTGCAGTAGCTAAAAAGCCAGAAGGTGCTGTAAAGAAACCGGGCACACAGGCTACACGCACAGATCGTGTTATTGATGGGGATGCTCCAAAAACTATGCGGAACATTACACCGCCTAGAACAGCACCAAAACGTGTGTCTGGTTCTAGTCGTGTCAAGTCTCAAGGATCTAAAGTTAAGACAGCAACAACAGCATTGCAAGTTGCGGCCATGAAAGATAAGGCAGATAATATCGCAGGCACTCCTAAAGCGTTTGCCGCAAAACCAACAGAGGGTGGACCGGGAAGGCCAAAAGCTACACCATCTAAGTCAACTAAGCGTGTGGACTTAGGAACTGTGACCGGACGTAAGGTCACGCCAGAAGCACCAAAAGAGCGAGAACCTGTTGCTAGAAAAGAGCCTGTCAAGCCAAAGGTTCTTGACTCTGGTAAGAATACAGGCTTTGGTTTAAAGGGTAACACCTTTGTAGGTGGCCCAGAAGAACGTGCCGTTATGATGAAGTATTACGGTGGCACAGGCAGTGCGGCAGCTAAAGCTGCACAGGAAGGCAAGCAAGGTAAGTTGAAAGAGCTTGGTATGGAGTCTCTTAGAAAAGAACTACAAGAGGCACGTGCGAAACGCTTTGCCCGTGAGAAAGATAAAAGAAACAAGGGTGGCGTAATTAAGAAGGCCATGGGTTCTATGGACTTCCGTATGGGCGGCACTGTTCTTAGCACAGTAGATAGACGGAGAATGAAATAATGGCTAGTAAAGCAGAACAGCGTTCAGACGCAATGAAAGTGCTTCGTAATCCAGAAGATTACAGTAAAGCAGAAATTGCTAAAGCAAAAAAAGTTATAGATGATTATGACGCCATTCAAGGCGGGGACATGGCAGTTTCTATTACTGTAGGTGTATTGCCTAAGTCTAAAAAGAAAATGCTACAGAAAAAACAGAAAGCTAAAATGGCTATGGGTGGCATGGCTAACAATAAGAAACATATGTATCTTAGTAATGGTGGCTCTGTCACAGATAATTTAAAACCTATGCCTACAGGCTCAAAGGGTAAAGGCGTAAGAAACTTACCAGACTCTGTACAAATGAAGATGGGCTTTGACCCTAACTCATAATGGCTGTTACAGGTAGAAATAAACCTCGCCGTAATTATAAAAAAGAACAGACATATGATTCTAAACCTACGGTGAAAAAGAAACGTGCTAATCGCAATCTTGCACGTAGACGTGCTATGAGAGCAGGTCGTGTACGCAAAGGCGATGGTAAAGACGTGCATCATGTAGATGGTAATGCCTTAAATAAAAATGGTAAAACTAAAGTTGTAACAGCATCTACTAATAGATCTTTTAAACGAAATAAAAAAGCAGGCAAAGTAAAGGCAAGTGCGTGATGGCTCCTAGAGTACCAAGAAAAAAAGGACAACCTGCCAAGTCAAAAAAACACAGTGACCTCTATACAGATGAAGATCCAAAGGGTACAATAAAGGGTCTAAAGTTTGCTACTGTGAAAGACGCAGAAGCATCTGTTCGTAAAATAAAAGCATCAGGGAGGTCACATGCACACAAAACTCAAGCAGCTATTGCAATGGAGCAAAGAGCTAGAGTCGCTAAGAAAGCGGCTGCTGCGGCTGTATATAGAAGATTTATAGAAGCTCAGAAGAAGAAAACCCGTGCATCCCGTAGAGCGTGATATACGTAAGTGGTCACATGAGTTTCTTGAAAAGCCTAGCGACAAACTCAATGGCCTGCCACCATGTCCATATGCAAAGCAAGCATGGCTAGACGATAAAATTACGTTTAGCATAAACACTGGGCTAGACGGGCTAACAGAGGAAATAAAAAAGTTTTCTACACATGACTATGATATAGTTGTTTGGGCAGAAGAAGACATGCCAGAGATGGGGTATCTTGATGGCTGGTGTGATGGCGTAAATGAAGCCATGTCAATCGCTGGTATAGATATGCACCTCATGGTGTTTCATCCAGACTATGATGCTGAAGAAGCGGGTCTGGACTTTTTAGTGGATGATGGTGTCACTGATGACACGTTAGAATATTGCATGGTGTTCGTGCAATTACTATCAAAGCTAGATGATGCAGCTTTGAGTTTGGAAAAGTCTGGATACTATAAAGAGTTTCCAGAATGGGTTTATCAGAGTCTAGTACTAGACAGAAGGAAATTACGAAATGGCAATGCACGGTAAAAAGAAAATGGCAAAGAAAATGCGGGGCGGTGGTTCTGTAATGCCAAAGCGTATGGCTGGCGGCGGTATGGCTAAAATGGCTAANAAGAAAATGCGNGGCGGCGGTATGATGAAAAAGAAAATGATGCGCGGCGGGATGGCTAAGAAGAAGAAGTAATGCCTCTATTAAACACAGGCTCTAAATTTGTAACTGGTATTACAAGTTTAAGTACTACTAATGATACGGATTGTTATGTCGTTCCGGCTAACTTTTCTACGCATGTAGAACACTTTATGATTTCTAATAATCATAGTGGTGCGGTTACGTTTACTTTAAAATTCTTTGAAGCAAGTAGTAGCACCACTCATACTTTGTTTTCTGCACATTCACTGGCCACAATCAGTAGTCAGTCTATATTTACTGCAGATAAACCTTTGTACATACATGCCGGAGATAAGTTAATAGTGGCTGCAGGAACGGCTAATAAACTCGTAGTTGTTGCGGCAGTGCAAGAGTTTTTTGATCCGAATGCATAGGAGAAGGAGATATGCCCTTAACAGAAAAAGGAAAAAAGATTAAGACTGCCATGAAAAAAACGTATGGGGGAAGTAAAGGTGAAGATATCTTCTATGCAAGTGCCAACAAAGGAACAATTAAAGGCGTGGAGAAAAAGCAAGAACTCAAGAAGGGTGGGTCAGTTAGAAAAACTCGCAAACCGAAGAGGACTAAAAAGAAGAGCAAGAGTAGAGTTAATGAAGCTGGCAACTACACTAAGCCTGCATTAAGAAAAAGAATATTTAATCGAATCAAAGCTGGCAGTAAAGGTGGTAGACCCGGACAGTGGAGTGCTAGAAAAGCTCAAATGATGGCAAAGGCATACAAGGCTGCTGGTGGTGGCTATAGAAACTAATGCCTACAAAGCTAAACGAAAATACCGAAGTTGCATTACCTTTACGTAATATTATAAGCATGGTTGCTGCTGCATCTGTAGCAACGTGGGCATACTTCGGTATAATAGAAAGGCTGAATCAATTAGAAACTAACATCACTATGATGCAAGCTGACTTAGCACAAAACACGGAGTTTAGAATCAAGTGGCCCCGTGGCGAGATGGGTAGCTTGCCAGCCGACAGTGAACAGTTTATGCTAATAGAGCATCTGGCTAGTGAATTAGAAAAGTTGCAAACGGATATTGAGGGTGGCAAAGCACCATACGACCAACAGCAGAAACTGACATTAGAGTTTTATGAGAAGCGTATTACAAACCTAGAAGAGAATATAGAGAAGTTGAGAAACGGAGATGGTTGAACTTACTTTTGTATTGTTGCTAGTCATGGGTGGAGAAAAGGTAGAGTATACACCATATCAGTCTTTATCCGAATGCCTGTCAGTACGGCGTAAAATAAAACGCAACGTAGGTCCAACTAATAACTTTGACCAGAAGTGGTCATGCAAAGAATTAAAAGTTAAAGTAAAAGATGGTAACATATTGGAGTTTATAGAGTAGCCTATGCCCCCACGTAATCATAAAGATTGGACAAAGAAACCTAAAGTAGAGTACATAAACTCTTTGATATATTCGGACTATAGTTTATATAAACAAGAACAAGAAAACATATTTTCTAAAGTATGGGTGCCTATGTGCCACATCAGTGAGATGCGAAACAAGGGCGACTACAGGACTACACGGATTGCTGGCAAAAGAGTTATTGCAATAAACATAGATGGTGAAAATGTTAAGGCTTATTATAATACTAATGATATTGACTATCGTACACCTGCTGGAACTATTACCTATGATGGTTGGGCAACAACAGAAGAACCCTTACACAGTGAGGTAAAACACGGTGGCATGGTCTGGGTAACACTAGATCCTAACCCAACGCAGAGTGTCGAAGAATGGACATGTGGTGCATTTGATTGTATCGCAGACGCAATCGACACAGAAGAATTAGAAGTCTTTCACTATCATAAAGCTATCATAGATACTAATTACAAGTTGTGGCATGATACTAACTCAGAGTTTTACCACGACTTTATGCATTATTTTAACAGAGTTTCAGGATTTAATGATGAGTACTTTGCTAGAAAAAATATTCCATTCGATAACGGACACGTCAATGTCAGTAGCTTTACAGTTAACTACGAAGAGTACGATGGTTTTGAAGACAGAGGAGAACTTAGTTTCCCTAACCTTCCACCTAATCAATGGTATATGGTAGACTTATTTCCCGGCTATAACTTTAATCTACGTGGCAGTGCCTATCGCAGTGACAGCGTAACACCACTAGGACCAAACAAAGTATTGATTGAGTTTCGTGGCTATGGCTTACGCAAAGACACGGAAGAAGAAAGACAGACACGTATCAAACATCATAACTCTATATGGGGACCGTTTGGTAGAAACTTACACGAGGACTTGTTAGGTGTCGCAGGTCAAGGAACTACAATGCGAGAAGGCACAGAACCCCGTAACGTCTTGCATGGTAGACATGAGAACAGCACAATTCACGATGAAGTAGGAATGCGTCACTACTATAGTGAGTGGTCTAAATGGATGCAGGTAGATGCTAGTAATCCCGTACTAGCAGCGTAAAATATACATGACTATCAACCAACAAAAGAGGAACAGAGATGATTGCAGAAACCCTTGCGGGTATNGCACTGGTGAAGAGTGCCGTAGATGGTATTAANTCTACCATTAATACNGCCAACGATATAGGCGAGATTGCTAAATACGTAGACAATCTGCTTGAGGGTGAAAAGCAAGTACAACAACAAAGGGCTAAAAAATCTGGATTAGGTTTAGGAGATCAGCTAGGAATAGAGTCAGTAGCCCAAGAAGTTATAGATGCACGTATAGCTCAAGAAAAAGTNAATGAAATGCGTACNTTNGTNGACCTTCGTTTTGGTCCGGGGACGTGGCANTCTATAGTTGATTTNAGAAACAAACGAATAAAAGAATTAAAAGAAGCNNAAGCNAANGCTAGAAGAGAGGCNATACGCCGNCAACAAGAGATGATGGAAAATATAAAACTTGCGGCGGGTGTTGGTGCAANGATAGCTGTAGGCATGNGCTTACTTATTTTTCTCTTGACAATTCTGTAANATAATGGTATAACTTAGACATGGCACTTGCAAAATCACAANGNAGTCTAAANAACTGGACAAANCAAAAGTGGAGAACTAAGAGTGGCANAAAGTCCTCAGANACAGGTGAGCGTTATNTACCANNNGCTGCTATCAANNCGCTTTCGCCNCAAGAATANGCAGCTACCACCCGTGCTAAAAGAAGAGGAACTCGTGCTGGTAAGCAGTTCGTCAAGCANCCTAAAAAGATATCAAAGAAAACNGCACGTTTCAGAAAAGGAGTAGGTGCGTAATGTGGACAGCATTGATAGGACCAATTGCAAATATTGCAGGGAGTTGGATAGATGGAAAAGTTGAACAAACTAAAGCTAAAGCTGCAACAAATGTGGCAAAAGCAAAAGCAGAAGCTGTCATCATGGAGAAAAAAGCTACTGGAGAAATTGACTGGGATTTGGAAATGGCTAAAGGAAGTCATTCATCGTGGAAAGATGAGTGGCTAGTAATTTTATTTAGCATACCCTTAATATTAGCTTTTATACCCGGCATGGAAGGTGTAGTTAAAAATGGATTTGAACAACTCAACAAAATGCCTGAGTGGTATCAATATTCCTTGGGAGTTATCGTTGCCGCTTCTTTTGGGGTACGTTCAGCTACAAAATTCTTTGGTAAAAAATGAAGATGTGGCACATGCACGACCACACTACACCAGAGCAAGCGGAGATAAATCGTGCCAAAATTAACAATGGAAAAATTCTTAGCGTGGAAAATCCTTCCAAGATTGATGATGCTATCAATGACGATAATGAGCTATCAAGTGGTTCAGTGGTTTATGGCTCTGGGTGCAGATGCAACGACACAGCAAGCTGCGTTTGTATCGACAGTTGTGGGTGCCATGACGGGGGCGTTTGCTGTATGGATGGGGCATGAGAACAAATGACTCATATTATATGGGCGTTAGTTCTAAATGTTTGTTTTGCAAATGGTCAATGTTTTAATCAGACTATCCAGTGGTTTGAAAACGAACCTGAGTGTTTAGAGTTTAAGGCCATACACGAGTCAATACCACGAGATGGTGATTGGAAAACTGTTGAATATACTTGTATTATAGTAGGGGCTATTGGCACATGAAATACGATAGACAAGATTTAATAAACAAACTCATAGCTGCAGAAGGTCTGCGCCTACAGGTATATAAAGACACATTAGGAATTGATACTATTGGTATCGGACGAAACCTAGAAGACCGTGGNATTACNNANNAAGAANTTGNNTGGATNNAGNTATACCATCTNTTGACCACGTTTATGAATGGGGAATNACCGAAGCTGATGCGGTCTATCTAGCANNGAATGACGTACAGATTGTCGAGGAAGAACTGGTACGTGCGCACCCTTGCGTGGACAGGTTAGACTCTGTACGTCAGCTTATATTGATAGATATGGCATTTAACATGGGCGTACCCCGCCTGTGTAAGTTTAAAAAGATGTGGGCTGCTGTAGAATGTGGCGATTACCCAACTGCAGCAAAAGAGATGCTGGATAGCAGGTGGGCAAAGCAAGTAAAAGGACGGGCTACTAAATTAGCTAACGCTATGCACAACGGTGAATTTTAATGGCTAGAGAACTTACAGAAAAACAACAAGCATTTTTAAACGTCCTGTTTGAAGAAGCAGGCGGTGACATGGTGCAAGCAAAAAAGCTGGCAGGTTANTCTGATACNTCTAGCACAGCAGAGATTGTAAAAGGCATCAAAGAAGAAATCCTTGAGGCAACGCAAATGTANATGGCNCGTAANGCNCCGAANGCTGCGATGGCGATGACAGGTGCTTTGTATGACCCGACTGAGTTGGGTATTCGTGATAANATGTCTGCAGCTAAAGAACTGCTTGACCGTGTAGGTCTGGTNAAGACAGAGAAGATGCAGGTAGAAGCAAGTGGCGGNGTTATGCTTATGCCACCTAAAGCACCTGTTGAGGACGATGAGTAGAAGCATAGGCAAGTGGAAGCTACCACAGCCAACAGACATCAAAGAAGAAAACGAGTGGATACCTATTCCACGTATTGCACGTACAGTGCCATTCGGATATAAACAGGATGATGAAGACCCCGACATTCTTCAACCTATACCAATTGAATTGGATTTGCTAGAGAAGGCTAGGTCNCACGTAAATCAATATAGCTATCGTNAAGTAGCAAACTGGTTGAGTACNCAGACTGGCAGATANATCTCGCATGTAGGTTTGAGGAAGCGNTTAANNAATGAGCGAAGACGTAAGAATCAAGCTGCAAGCCTCCGCAAGTGGGCAGAGTATGCGGAAAAGGCAATCGCCAAAGCGGAAGAAATCAGTAGCCAAAGAACAGGNTCNAGAGCCAGCAGCTAANNTNAAAGAAGTTTCATATGAAACACAAAGCATAGAAGAACATGCTAATGTGTTNTTTAAGCCAAACCCCGGACCACAGACGGAGTTCTTGGCTGCAAGTGAACGAGAAGTTTTGTANGGTGGTTCTGCAGGTGGTGGCAAAAGCTATGCCATGCTTGCAGACCCTTTACGATACATGGGGCATCCACAGTTTAGTGGGCTTCTGCTGCGACACACCACAGAGGAGTTGCGCGAACTTATATTTAAGTCGCAGGAGTTGTACCCAAAAATCTGGCCCGGTATAAAGTGGTCAGAAAGAAAGATGCAGTGGACTGCGCCATCTGGTGCAAGGTTGTGGATGTCCTACCTTGATAGGGATGAGGATGTCTTGCGCTATCAGGGTCTGGCATTTAGCTGGATAGGCTTTGACGAGTTGACACAATGGGCCACACCGTATGCATGGAACTACATGCGGTCACGTCTACGGTCCACTGCAAACGACTTGCCAATTTTTATGAGGGCTACGACCAACCCCGGCGGCAGAGGTCATCACTGGGTTAAGAAAATGTTTATTGACCCTTCGCCATACGACAGAGCCTTTGATGCAACCGATATTGAAACAACCGAAGTCCTACGGTACCCAGCAGGACATAGCAAGGCTGGAAAGCCTTTATTCAAGAGACGATTTATACCAGCAAGACTTTCTGATAACCCATACCTTGCGCAAGCAGGTGATTACGAAGCCATGCTACTCTCTCTCCCAGAGCAACAAAGAAGACAACTTCTTGAAGGTGACTGGGACATTAAAGAAGGTGCTGCCTTCACTGAGTTTGATAGGCGTGTTCATGTTGTTGAGCCTTATCGTATTCCTAATAATTGGGTTAAGTTTCGTGCCTGCGATTATGGCTACGGTAGTTTTAGCGGTGTGTTGTGGTTTGCCGTTGCGCCTGATGAGCAACTTGTGGTATATAGAGAACTCTACGTTTCTAAAGTCCTTGCCACAGACTTGGCAGATATGATTCTGGATTTGGAAGCGGAAGATGGTAATATTAAGTACGGTGTTCTGGATAGCTCTTTGTGGCATAAACGTGGCGATACTGGTCCTTCTTTGGCAGAACAAATGATTAGTANGGGTTGTCGTTGGCGTCCCTCAGATAGAAGTAGAGGTAGTCGCGTAGCGGGTAAAAACGAAATACATCGTAGACTACAAACAGATGAATTTACAGAGGAGCCTAGACTTGTTTTCTTTGATAGTTGCACACATGTCATATCCCAACTTCCCGCCATACCATTGGACAAAAAAAACCCGGAAGACGTGGATACAAAAAGTGAAGACCATTTGTATGATGCGTTAAGATATGGTATAATGTCTAGACCAAGATTTAGCATATTTGATTATGACCCAATGGGTAGACCCGGTGGCGGTATGCAAGTAGCTGACGCGACCTTTGGATACTAAGGAAAAGCAATATGGCTGAAGAAGAAATTATGATTGAAGATGATGCTATTGCACTAGAAGATAGTGATGATACATCTGTATCTGATGTAGATGTAAGCAACATTATACCTTTTATTATGGAACGCTATAAGAGGTCTGAAGATTACAGATATCAAGATGAAGAACGCTGGCTTAAAGCGTATCGTAACTATCGTGGTTTATATGGTCCAGATGTTCAGTTTACTGAATCTGAAAAGTCTCGCGTATTTATAAAAGTTACAAAAACTAAGACGCTGGCAGCATACGGACAAATCGTTGATGTTCTGTTTGCTAATCAGCGTTTTCCTTTATCTGTAGAACCTACAGAGCTACCAGAGGGTGTAGTGGCTGATGTGCATTTCGATCCTAAAGAACCAGAAGAACTACGAAGTGAAACTGCTCTGTCTAGTCCTTATGGTTTTGCCGGAGATGGCATGGACTTTCCAGCAGGCGCGACAGCACAAACTCTTCAAGAAAAATTAGGTGTGTTGGAAAACAAACTTGAACCTGTTTCTGATAAACTAAAAGAAGGTCCGGGTAAAACACCAACAGCTATTGCATTTAGCCCAGCTATGATTGCTGCAAAAAAGATGCAAAAGAAAATACACGACCAGCTAGAAGAGTCTGGGGCTTCTAAACATTTACGTAATGCAGCATTTGAAATGGCCTTGTTTGGCACAGGAGTTATGAAAGGTCCGTTTGCCCTTGATAAGGAATATCCAAACTGGAATGACGATGGTGAATATGATCCATTGTTTAAAACCGTGCCTCAAGTAAATCATGTATCTGTTTGGAATTTTTATCCAGACCCAGATGCTAATAATATGGACGAAGCACAGTATGTAGTGGAACGTCATAAAATGTCTCGTACTCAGTTGCGTGGACTTAAAAATAGACCTTATTTTCGTAAAGAAGTTATTGATGAAGTAATTTCTATGGGTGAAAACTATACCAAACAATACTGGGAGAATGATCTAATTGATTATGCACCAGAGCATGGTGTTGAAAGATTTGAAGTTCTTGAGTATTGGGGCATGGTTGATACAGAACTTCTTGAAGAGCAAGACATAGAAATACCAAAAGAGCTACAGGATTTTGATGAGTTACAAGCTAACGTATGGGTGTGTAATGGCAAATTGCTTCGCATGGTTCTCAACCCATTTAAACCATCCAAAATACCTTACTCTGCTGCGCCATACGAACTAAATCCATATTCATTCTTTGGTGTTGGTAT
>FUFK010065858.1_pt1 | contig 42536 bp, 48 predicted proteins | sample 1021851 | NCBI WGS metagenome assembly FUFK01 (sample SAMEA51879418, study PRJEB19060) | metagenome
GAGCAACAAAATGCAAGCAGAGAAATCATTCGCTGGGGCGGATACACACCCGAGCCACAAACAACCTGTGGGGGATCGATTTTCAACCATGACAACGTATTTTTCATTCACCCCATTACAAAGCAGAAGTTGTTAGCAGTCTCATATTGGGGTGCGGGATTGAGATTTGTTGATGTTTCTGAACCTCCTCAAATTGCCGACCCACTAGGTATTTCCTGGCCGCCTGAAACCGGTCGCTGGCTTGGTTGNCCNACAGATGATGCAGGATGGTATGGACCTGATGGCGGCGGCCATGCAAACATGGACCCTGATGTTTGGTTGGACGCAAATGATGGAAATGACAACATCCACTATGCAGTTCCTCAAGACAATCTAATTTGTTCAGGAATCAGTGAGTATGACCCTGTAGATACGTGGCCTGAACATTGTGGAACTGGACCAGATGACGCTACCTACAGTGAAAATTGGAGGCATTACACATACATCGCTCCAGAATACGGATCTAACGCAAACCATACTGGATACATATGGACCATCGACACAACTGATCCAACCAAGCCGTTCTTAGTTTCCAAGTGGAAGTTGCCNGGAGAAAGCACTCTGGCAGATGGNTCNACACACCCTCANCACTACATCCCTGGNGGNTACATATTCAGCCCNCACAATGGAGATACTGGANTGAGCGGTCANGTCTATTGGACTCACTACCATGCNGGTGTTTGGATNACNGANCACGGCCATATTTGGGATGAGCTAGTTTGGGAAAACGGCTACCCTGAACCTGATAGAGGATTCCAAGCAATAACTCAACTGGCACCTTCACATACCCTCGGTTATTACTTACCAGCGGGGCCAGATTGGATAGATGACCCGACAAATACCCTAGGATACGACATGGCTGATTGTTGGGCATCTTGTATGATTCCATTCGACTGGGGTCTACAATATGATCCAAGAGGATTCGTTTTCATCTCGGAAATGGTCAGTGGTGTTTACGTCGTTCAGTTTGACGAAGATTATGATTCAAGATATGATTACCCCGCCCTATGGTCAGTAGAGGCATCTGATGAATGAGGTGGAACTAATGCGCGTTAGAATCGCATTGGTAATGGCAGCTGTGTTATTGATGGCTCCAACTGCATCCGCTCACGGGGCAAACACATTCGCTTTCATAATGAGAAATAATTCAGTTCAGCCAGACGAAGCCTCCGTTCAACAAAATGATACCTTGATTTTTTACAATGTAGTAGATAGGAATCGAACACTTACATTTTCTACCGAAGGAAAAAATGGCACAATAGAATGGGAGTGTGAAACAGCTCCTTCGAATTCGCTTACTACTGATGATGAATGTCGAGTATGGCTTGACCCTGAGTACTACAAGCCTACAATATTGGAAGTACAGATTTTCAACAATGGGTCACTATGGCATATTGTCAATGTAACCGTACTATTGGATAACCATACAGAAAATGGACCTCCAGCAGGTGGTTTTACCTTGCCCGGAGGTGGACAAGAACCATCTGAATCAAGTGGTGAGATTGAATTAGAAAACATATTTCTTATTGGTGCAATCATATCATTTGTAGTCGCCGCCTGTATTTGGGTAATGAGGAACAATGTCAGAGAAGATTCGAATAACATAGCAAAGGAGGAAGAAGAAGTATGAGAATCAACTCGGGTGTCGTTTCGGTAATTCTTGTTACTCTAGGCCTACTTACCGCAGGATGTATGGGTCAGGAAGAAAGCCCATTTTACGGTGAAGAAATAAAGCCAAAAATACCCGTAGAGGACTTCATTTTACTCGATGAAGATGGTGAGCCTTACGCCTTAAGCGAACTAGAAGGAAAAGTCATCGTTATCGCTTTCTTATTCACACGTTGCCCCGACATATGCCCAATTGTAAGTGCTAACTTACACTACGTCGCTGAGCAATTGGGAGATGCATATGGTGAAGAAGTGGCAATCCTATCAATCACTGTAGACCCATGGACTGACAACTCTACTGTACTAAAGCAATACTCTGATGACCGAGGATTCCATTGGCCACACCTTACAGGAAGTTTGGAAGAATTACAACCGGTATGGGTTAACTTTGACGTTGGATTAACCACCTATGATTCTGATCAAGACGGAGATGGAGTAGCTGATGGATTTGACCTCTGTGCAGATACGCCTGAAGGCGAAGAAGTAGACGACGAGGGGTGTGGAGTTGATACTCAACAGTCAGAGGATGCCGCAGTCACCGTCAAGCACCATCCACTAAGTTACTGGGTAGATCATACCACAGGAACAATCATTGTTGACAAGAATTTCAATCAAAGAGTTTGGTGGGGAGACACCGATTGGAATGCAGAAATGGTTCTAGAAGACATACTGTATCTACTCGAGGAATGAATATGGGTCAGAAAATATTCGCAATTCTACTTGTTTCGATTTTGCTATCTGGGTGTTTAGGCCAAGATGACAACGATATTGAATTCAATGGAATAGAATATCGAGAACCACCTGATGCACCTGATTTTACTCTAATCGACCAAAATGGCCAGCAATTCACTCTCTCCGACCTAGAAGGAAAGGTTGTTGTTGTGGCTTTTGTGTACACAAGCTGTCCTGATATTTGCCTCGCAATTTCAGCAAATATGGCATGGGCTCAATCAAATCTGGGCGATGCAAGTGATGATGTTGTATTCGTATCGGTTACAATTGATCCTGCAAGGGATACAGTAGAACATCTATCTGAATGGACTGAATCTAGAGGATATACATTGGACACATCTAACCGCTGAAAGGCCAAGTACTCTGATGGAAGTTTACTCCTCATGGAATGTAATTGTTGATGACGAGCACATTGCCGCCAGCGCTCCTCCTGAAGGTGCTATGAATCGAGTAGTGTTCCTAAANTCAAGCAACGAGACAATAGTTGTGGATTATCTAAATTCAAACTTACAGGTCTCTGATACAGTCGCTGATTTAGACAATAAATCAAGAAATTCTGCAGACGTTAATTTCTCCACAGAAGGATGGACATTGATGAATTGGAACCATACCTCTTGGAGTTGGCAAGATGCAGAAGAAGGCTATCTTGAAGAATTCGTAAATCACGATGACCACCTAGCATGGGTGGCGTCAGGTGCAAACACTTCTCTGCTTCCAGTAGGTGTTGATTGTAATGGCCACGGCTGGGTAATGGGAGAAGGCTCGAGNGCTCATTGTATGTGTGATGAGGGCTATGAACGTCCGAATGGAGATTACCTATCATGCGTCCTAGAAGGTTCTACAGATGGCGAGGAAACTAATCCTCATGAGGAATCATTAGGGGATTACGAAATAGGACATTCAACAGTAACCTTCGTCCTAGATAAACAACTCAGAAAGAGATTGGCTTGGACTGGTACCGCTTGGGATTTAGACCTCTTCGTGGAAGATTTACAAAATCTAGCAAATGAGTGAATTTTTAGAAAACATGTGCATCCTAGGTGCACATAAGAAAAAAGCAAGTTGACTTTTTACGTTCAATATAGGAGGNAGTTGTATGGACAAAGAGCAGGTCCGAAGCCTGACATTGGCTTTTTTGATGATTGGTAGCGTCATGCTAGGTCTTTTCTTTCTTGGAGTAGAAACCGATGTTTCAGATCAACCCCCAACAATAACCGGAGAAGAACCTGGTGATTTTCTAGTAGGCGAGGTCACAAGCATCACAGTATCTGTTAATGACGAATCTCTTGATGAAATATACCTAGAAGTATCTTTGAATAATGCAAAATTACCAGATACTTACCTCGATGAAAACGGACAATATGTAGTCGATATTACCGGACTCAACACGGGTACTCATTCACTAAGCATTTTAGCAAGAGATTACCTAAACCAAGAGACAAATTGGGAAACTGAATTTACAATTTCATATCCTGAAGAAGGAGTTACTGAAATTATTCTTGATAATTTTGCAACCACTATTGAGCACGGTAGTGACGCCATTCTTAGTGGAAATCTATCCCATACATCGATTGAAACATGTGAGTTTGTTTGGTCCGATTCCGATATTGAGGAATCTAGTTTGAATGTAGCAATTGATGAAAATGGCCATTTTGCAATGGAGTTCACAGAATTGGAAGAAAATTTAGTAATCATGATGGAAGCTAATTGCGGCGAAAATGTGACAACGACGGATAAGGTAACAATCCAATATATTGTCGAAAAGAGTGAAGAAAATTCATCTTAAGATTAGCAAAATAGCCAATCAAAGAATTGGCATCTTTGAAAGACGCTCGAGATCAGGTTGGTATAATTCTCTGATATCATCCAATCCTAGAACGAGCATTGCAAGACGCTCTAGACCCATCCCCCATGCACATACCGGCCATTCAGTACCGAGCGGTTCAGTGACTTCTGGCCGGAAAATTCCCGAGCCACCTAGTTCTAGCCATTCACCACGCCAGTAAACTTCGACCTCTACCGATGGCTCGGTGTAAGGAAAATAGGCAGGGCGTACACGAACATCNGGATATCCCATCTTTGCGTAGAAGGTTTTGAGGGTAGAAATTAGCATTGGAAGATTGGCATCTGGTTCGTGGATTATTCCTTCGATTTGATGAAATTCGGGCAGATGAGTCCGGTCAATTGTCTCTTGTCTAAATACACGACCGATNCCNAAAACNCGACTNGGGACNTGNGGATTTTCAGCAATATGACGTATTGTATTGACAGTCGTATGTGTCCTCAGTAAGCCCTTTTGAGCTTCTTCTTTGTCGAATTTNACCCCCCAACCTTTGCTTCCTGTATCGTGTCCGTGCTCATGCACCTTAGCCCATAGGTCGAGCATTTCAGGTGCAACTTCTACCTTCTCTGGATTGGTTAGATAGAATGTATCTTGCATGGTTCTGGCAGGATGAGATTGAGGGATGAATAAAGCATCCATATTCCATCCTGCTGATTGAACATAATCTCCCTCAATTTCTGAGAAGCCCATTTCCAAGAATACTGAACGAATTCGCTCTATCAGCGCTTGCATAGGGTGCGGTCTGCCTCCGGCAGGTATAGGTGCTGGAGCATTAACATCGAATGGTTTGAATTCAGCATTTCTCCAAGATTCTCCTTGAAGAAGTTCAGGTGTAATCTCACCAATTTGTTCAACTTCTTCTAGATCCTCAATATTGTATCCGGCACCATCCTTAGTCAAGGTCCAATTCCTACTGATGCTATTCTCGATTTCAATCAAGCCCTTCCTATTTTGGAAATGGTCTATGAGAGAAGCGTCAAGAGTATCTGCGTCTTGAGCGGTTTCTGCTAAACTATTGATGAATGAAGTTCGATTTTCTATAGTCGTAGAAACCTCATCTTGATCTTGCCAAACAAAGGAGCCTGATTCGACCTTAACTCCTAATGATTTCAGAAGGCCAACACCGGGTCCAGCCTCGTGACGTTCAAAGTCTGCAGAAAACAAACCTTGCATATTCCGTTCAGATTCTTTGGATTCTAGTAACCAATTCCAAATTCGTGCCTCTAACAAACCAACTGTTGCAGCGTTGACTCCTTCTGGACCAAGTGCAACTGTGCGAGATGAAGATTCAGTGATTTCTACTAGTCCCGCCTCCTCTAATACCTGGCCCGCACCTGCAACATGGACTTGATCAGTCCATTTCGTTGCCTCTAGAATTTCTGAAAGCGTCCAAGTGCGCGAGGTGTCTGAAAGTAATGCTCGAAGCATTCTTCGCTCGTTATTCCCCAGACTCAACGCCTCACCTCGAATTCTTCGCTGATGCCATCTCGCTTTGATGCTTGCTTAGGAATAATCCATTCATTCTTCTTCTGCCACCCAGAGTTCTGTTTTGCATTCTACACAATTGTAGAATGCTGGTTTCCTGCCATCNACCCACTCTAAATGCCCACAACGGCCACANAGAATCGAGGTTTTTATCGGAGGATCTAATGATGTATCGACCCGATACATAGCACGTCCTGCATCGGGCATCTTTACTGCGTCAGGAGCCCATGCGGCTAATTCATCAGGGTCGACTGATNATTCATCAGGCATTCCTAAGCCAAAAAGAAGTAATGCGGCACCAGCGATAGACAATGGAGCACCTAGCGCTATTGCAAATGCATTTCCAGCGGTACCAAAGACAATTCCTGCGCCGAGAAGTATGCACGCCCATGCGGCAATTACCATGTTCAATTTCCTATGGGAAGTTGAGTTGGGCATACTAATCCGTGAGATTCGGAGGGGTGATTAGGCATTCAACTTGGCCCTATTTCGGCTACCCTTCTAGGTGCAGGGTTCAAGAATCGAATGTGGTCAGCGGGGGGTGCTGCCTCAGTAGCTCAGACTGGTAGAGCATCTGATTTGTAATCAGACGGCCGGGGGTTCGAATCCCTCCTGGGGCTCCATTTTTACTTCCACTTCTAGACTAAGTCAGACCGTGTTTAGAAAAAAGGTCAAGTCCAATATAGAAGGGGAGTTACTTCGTGAGCGCGGTTATACTCGATGGTAAGGCCTTAGGATTGCGTATTGAGGCACATCTGGCTGAGAGGGTGTCTGCACTGAAGGATTCGGGAGTTGAACCTCATCTTGCAGTAGTACTCGCTGGAGATGACCCGGCAAGTCATGTCTATGTTAGAAACAAACAACGAGCTTGTGAAAGGTGTGGAATAAAAAGCACAAGAATTGACCTTCCAAACGACGTGTCTCAAGAGGATTTAATGCAGGTTGTTGCAAACCTAAACTCTGATGACTCTGTTCATGGAATACTCGTTCAAAGCCCCACTCCAGACGGAACTGACGAATTGGCCATAACCGAAGCAATCGACCCCTCAAAAGATGTTGATGGATTCCACCCTACTAATCTTGGAAGATTAGTAATGGGTCAAACAGATGGTTTGCTGCCCTGTACCCCTGCAGGAGTGATGAAGATGATTGAGGATGCTGCTATCGACCTATCTGGAAAGAAAGCAGTAGTAATTGGGCGTTCACGCATAGTTGGGATGCCTCTAGCGCTATTATTGGCTCAGAAAGGCATTGATGCCACAGTTACAATTGCTCATTCTAGAACGCAAGATATTGCCGAAATCTGTCGAAGCGCTGACCTAGTTGTGGCAGCGATTGGCCGACCTGCTACCGTCCAAGCAGATTGGATAAAGCCCGGCGCGACAGTAATCGATGTTGGAATCAATCGTGTCGCAGATGACTCTAGAGAAAGTGGTAGCCGTCTAGCAGGGGATGTGGACCCCGCAGTAAAAGAGGTAGCAGGGCATATGACACCTGTACCTGGCGGAGTTGGACCAATGACTATCTCGATGTTGATGAGCAATACGGTGAGAGCAGCAGAAATGCGATTGGCTTAGAATACTCCAAGCTCGAACTTTCCATCCTCTGTAGCATGGATTTTTGGATCCCAAGGCGGAGAAAATGTGAGGTTTACGTGGACGCTATCAATACCCTCTGTGGTGAGAGCAGCTCGGTGCACTGCTGCCATAAGTTCGGGTGCAACTGGGCAACCCGGGCTTGTCAGAGTCATATCGATTTCAGCATGTGCCTCATCGATTCTGACTTCGTAAATTAGCCCCAAATCAATAACTGAAATCTTCATTTCAGGATCTTCTACCTCGATTAGAGATTCACGAACCAATGCCTCGTCAACCATAATCACACCATCCTCTCTGCTTCTGAACGGACTCTCTCAAACATATTCAAAAATCCATTGGCTCTACTCGGTGTCAAAGAATTACGAATTCCCATTGCATCTGCATAGTCTGGAGACATTTGTGCCACTTCCTTTGGATTCATACCGTTCACCGCCATTGCGGTTACGGACATCAATCCCTGAACAATCTGCGCATCAGCCCCGCCCCGCATGAGGAAATTACCCGATTCATCACGACCACATTCTACATGTGCTCTAGATTGACAGCCATGGACTTGATTTCCCTCATTCCATTCATCGGGAGGTAATGGGCTTGGGTGTTTTTTTGCAAACTCAAAAAGCAACTCATAGCGTTCCATCGAATCAAAGCAATCATCGAACTCCTCGATTACTGAATCTAGGTGCTCGGGCCATCGCCTCTCCGCCATGACTCATCCTCCCGATTGATTCTATTCAATATGACGAGCGTATTTGCCTACCTCAAGCAAATCGCTCACATACATATTTCAAGTGCTCAACAAAGGACTGCGCCTCATCCAATGTGTTGTAAATCCAAAATGAGGCGCGATTTGTTGAAGGCACACCTAATGCATCCATTAGAGGTTGAGCGCAATGATGACCAGTTCTGACAGCGAAACCGCCCTCGTCCAATAGGATCGCCAAATCTTGAGATTGAATTGAGTCGTGAAGGAACGAGACTGCCCCGCTTGAATTAGGAAGATTGGGGTCACCAAAAATACGGATGCCTGGAATTTCAAGCATTTGGTCGGCGGTCCAAGAGGCGATATCGTGTATGTGAGCATGAACCTCCCTCATGTCGAATTGGCTTAGCCATTGTACTGCTGCCCCCCAACCAATGGCCTCAGCAATTCTAGGTGTTCCAGTCTCAAACATTGCATGACCTTCTTGGAAGGTTGTACCTTCGGTTGAAACTCGTCTAATCATTGAACCTCCGGTCATAAATGGACCCATTTCAGCCATCGCATCAGGTTTTACCAAAATACAGCCGATACCGGTTGGACCGGCCATTTTGTGGGCCGAAATGGCAATAAAATCTGCACCCATATTGTCGAAGAATATCCTCTCGTGTGGTGCACCCTGAGCGCAATCAAGTAGAACACGAGCACCTACTGCCTGAGATTTCTCGATGATTTCTTCGACAGGATTACGTATTCCTAATACATTGCTAGTATGTACGACACAGACTAGTTTAGCCCCTTCAAGGGCTACTTCAAAGGCTTCCATATCGAGGGTGAATGTTCTGGAGTTAATTGGCACATAACGAACTTCTACCCCCTTCTCTTTGTTGAGTTCTTGCCATGGAACGATATCTGCATGGTGCTCCATTTCCGTAACGACAACCACATCATCTTGTTGCAGATTATATCGAGCCCAGCCATATGCTACCAAGTTGATTGCTTCAGTCGCCCCACTTGTGTAAATCATATTTTCTGGATTAGTCCCAAAGTAGCGAGAAATCTTGCTTCTTGCTTCTTCCAGTGCAGTTGTTGCCTCATCGGCCAAGGTATGATTAGCACGATGAGCATTAGAATTGTATTCCTCGTAATATCTAGTCATCGCGTCGATAACAACCTGAGGCTTTTGAGAGGTGGCTGCGTTGTCAAAATAGACCAATTTCTTGCCATTGGGCAAGACCCTATCGAGGATTGGAAAATCTGCTCGAATAGCCTCGATATCTAGAGCCATGGCTTGACCTCTTGAGTTGGCGATTCGATACCTCAATATCAATAGGTGGGATATAATATCTAAACAATTCAAAAAGTGTCACTAAAATGACCATCTTTATGCACAGAGACCTAACTCGGGTAAACAATGACAACAACCTCTGGACAAGATGTGGTCGATTCTCTCGGTGGACGGGACTTGAATCAAGATGGTTCTGTAATTAATCTGGCAATAGTCGGAAGCAGTCGATTTTATGATTTTGAAGTCTTTGAAAAAGCGATTGATAATTGGCTTGAAAATAACGGTTATCCGGATTTGATTATTGTTGGTGGAGCAAGTGGAGTAGATTACATGGCAGAACGATGGGCTGACAATAGTTCTATCGAAATCGCTGTATTCACAGAGGAATGGAGTGATCCTACCAGAAGTTTAGTTGATCAAGGGAGGACTGAGGCTCCAAACACACTTACTGAAAAAATATTGAAAGGCGCTTCACATATTTTGGCTATGCCTTCACCGACCAGTAAATGGACAAGAATAGTAATTGATTTGGCAGCCGAAAGAGAGATTCCAACCTCAATTGTCGAAGTCGAATGATACTATTCTGTTGAAGTATGGATAGCCCCTCGCGTCAACATGGCGAAATTCCTGATGATTACCGCAACCTCCGGCACCAACCTAGAATTGGCGGAAAAATTTGCTAATGTTGCGAGAGACAAAGGCCACGAGGCAGACCTAGTTGATTTGGCTGCAATCGACTTACCTATGTTTACAGTTGCACGTTCTTCTGACCCAGAGCAATCTCCAGATGTTTCAGAACTAACCCAGCAAATGATTGATGCCGATGCCTGGATTGTTGTTGCTCCAGAATACAATGGCTCTTTTCCACCAACACTGAATAATGCAATCGCTTGGCTTTCTCGCGATTGGCAGAACTTTCGAAAGATGTGCACAGGTACGCCAGTAGGTCTTGCCACTCACAGCGGTGGTGGCGGTGCTCATGTAATCATGGCAATGCGTAGTATGTTCTCTTTCTTGGGAGCAGATGTAATGGGTAGAGCATTGACATCCGGCCGAAATAAAGAAGCAAATCCTGAAACTATCGATGCAATGGTCGACAACCTAGCTCGATGAATTATTTTCTGAATCAGATAATCTGGTGCTCCTGCCGGGATTTGAACCCGGGTCGCCGGGATGAAAACCCGGAATGATGGACCGTGCTACACCACAGGAGCGGTGGCCGTCCGAGATACAACTCACAAATAATCGAATTGGTTAGAATCATTCTTCTTCATCGAGTAGACCTTTCCACCAGCGAGCAGCAGGAATCACAACAATTAGCCCAATAATTGAGACTATACTGAAGGTTATCGCACCCTCTACACCAGTCATTGAGGACTTCATTGACTCCCCATAAATACTCAATAATGCACCTGGGATTCCAAATCTAAGTCCTCTTCCAACAATCCCAGCTGCAATAAAAAGGCGCAAGTCCATTCTCCCGGCTCCTGCTATCCATGCTAGAGCCTTGTATGGAATTGGGGAGACCGCTGCGATGAATATTCCAGCAGAACCATATCTATCAACGAGTACATTCAATCTTGCAATAGTTGATTGAGAAACAAATCTCTCTAGTAGCCAACCTCCTCCATACATACCAATTGCATATCCTGCAAGAGCACCAAGAACACTTGAAAGCGTTGCAATTAGGACTACGGTGGCTACTACAATTCCGCTATCTGCTTCTAGAATCATGTTCCAAACTAAAGGATCTGGAGGAATTGGTTGTAACGCCGCCTCAGTGGAAGTTAGAATTGCCAAACCGAGGTATCCAAGGCCATCTGCCCACTCAATTGCAGAGTCGACAAGCCCCTCAGGTAGGATCTCCATCAAACCAAGCCCCTAACCGATTCCCGATGAAGGTTACCGCCTGTTGTCGATAGACAACAACTCTACCCCACCCCTGATAGGTTGTGCCGTGTACCCATTAACATGGCCAAGGCGCGTGTGCTTGACACTGCTGCCTTGATAGCATGGCCAATCACTGAATTATCCGGTGGGCTAATAGTTCGCCATCAAGAAGAAGAATTGCTGCGAATATCGCCAGATAGAGCAGCATTACTGGACATTATGGGATTAGTATTTTGTCAACCAAATCAAGATTCTATAGATTTGGTAGTAGATGCAGCGAAACAAAGTGGAGATATCAATGGGATTTCTGAAACTGACCTTGCTTTGGTCTCACTGGCATTGGAAAGGTCGGCTATACTCATTACAGATGATTACCGAATGCAAAATATCGCAAGTTTCCTTGACATAGAATGGCAAGGAGTGAGCGAAGTGGGGATTAGAGAGGTTTGGTCTTGGACCTTGGTTTGTACTGGCTGTAAAAGAGAATATGACGCCCCAGAATCAACTGACGCGAAACAGAAAAATTACGGTGAGTGCCACGACTGTGGTGCAGCACTTAGATTGAAGAGAAAGAAATGAATCGGAATTACTCATTCTCGTTAGCAACATCGTCACTGACGCCGCCTCGATCCATGTCTATCTCAGCAGGCGAAGGGGAAGTGACATCTGAAACCCCTGCGTGGAATTCACCCTTGGCTCTGCCCAAATTTCTAGCCAGTTCAGGGATTCTTTTGGCACCAAAAAGGAATATGGCCAATATCCCGATGATAATCAATTCGGTGCTTCCAATCATCTTTCTCAACCACCGGGTATGGTAGCCCTCTCTCAAAGTCTTCGGCAAAGAAAACAGTATTTTGTCGGTTTTTTTAGTCAACCACCAGAAACCGGAGGCAAGAATGCAATTTCTGACGTATCGGACAGGCTTTCGTCTAAATCAGCCCCTACTATTCCGTCAATTGCAACTCTAAGTCCTGAATCTAGCATTGGAGTCAACCGAAATCTATCGATTAAATCTCTAGCACTAGAACCCTGTAGTAGGGCGACTTCGATTTCTCGCTGACCCATGGATTCTGCCAAGGGCCCAAAAAATAGCATTTTGACCTTGATCGCGAGGTCGCCCTCTCCCATACATCAGGCCAGAGGTCAGTATGCAATATATCCAACCCATCGCCACGCAGAATCTAAACACCTTACTTGATTCACGGTAAAATATGAACGAAGTCAAGGCTGTGGCCTTCGATTGTGATGGAGTATTAGCCGCAAATGATTCATCATGGCAGAATATTCACGATTATTTTGGAACGGAAAACAAAGAGATGCTCGCCAAATTCATCCGAAAAGAAGTCACAGAGGAGGAATTTGTTTTGGACGATATCCGCCTTTGGAGAGAAGTCCAGCCAGAAATACACAGAGATGATATCATGAGATGTTATTCTGGAATCAAGTTGATGCCCGGAGCGAGGGAAGTTGTAGAGGAATTACAGAATAGGGGAGTATTGGTTGCCATTGTCTCTTCAGGAGTAGACCTACTTATCGGTTCGATAGCAAATATGCTAAAGGTTGACGATTGGGCTGCAAATGGATTTGAATGGAACGAAGAAGGATGGTTAATCGGATCGAAACCTACTGTAGTTCAATCGCATGATAAAGGGATTACAGTAGCAAAATTTGCTAGAATTAATTCCATTGAGCCAGAAAATATCGTTTCGGTTGGAGATTCAGGACCCGACCTTTCAATGATGATTCCTGGTTCTCGATTCATCGGGTTTAATCCCGCTCCAAACAGAGGTGCAGACGATTTTGTCAAGGCAGGAGTTCCTATAATTGAAGGACAAGATTTGAGGGACATTTGGCAGCCTATGTTTGGTGAGCCTTTTCCAGAATGAAGGTCAGGCAAATGGTATGCTAGCCGATTCATGGGTATGCAAATTTATCACAGTCAGAATGCATGGTTTTGGTTGAAAACCTAACATCCTTTGGTAATCGGTTTGGTCTTGCCAGGTTGATGAATGAACAATTGTTGTACCCTTGTGATTACCAACATAATGTCCGTGGACGTGGCCTGTGACAAAAATGTCCGGAGTTTGCTGAATTACCATCCTATCCTCGGGTTCTGGCGATAGAGGCGTTTTTCCACCCCAAGATGGGGCAAGATGCCTTCTTTCTAACATCGCTCTCATCGCCATTTCTGGTTTCGAATATGTAACAGAACGTAGGCCTGCGACAAAATCATCGATACTTTTCCCATGGTATGACAAAATCCTAACTCCATGCAGACTAAATTCGCACGGATTGCCAACAAATACTGCATCTGAGTAGTCCTGCTGTACTTCCGGGTCTAGAGCTGGTTGAGGTTCAGCAGGACGGACCGCATCGTGATTTCCGGGTAAAATAACCACATCTACCCAATCTGGAAGACCCTCTAGAAGTCGTGCAAGTTCTCCATATTGCGCAAATAGGTCTGTAATCGCTAGGTGTCTTTCTTGACCGGGATAAATTCCTACCCCATCGACTCCATCTCCACTTAGGACGAAATATTTCACAGTCTGAGCTAATGGGTCTGAATTGAACCACTGGATCATCTTCTCCCATTGAGGAGCTAAGAAAGTCTTGGAGCCAACGTGGACATCGGAAAGGAAGGCAGCGGAAACCGCTCGATCTTCTCCCGCAGTGGCCTTTGAGTGCTGCCTCATCGGAGGCAAATGGATGTCTGAAGCACTGAATCGCTTTTCATAGAAATGACCGCTTATTCCCACCACCTCGTCATCCATGAGCCCATCCAAGGATGGATGCAAAGGAGATGCACCAGAAGGTGGTTTTAGTGTGCATGATAAATTCTGAGTTTCATCCTCGAGAACGAAATTCAAATTTCCAGCTCGAGACCATCGAGTATCTGATGCCAAACCAACCAGAGTAACTTCGTAATCTTTTGATGTGTGCCTTTGCCTATTTCTCCATGCTTCGGCAATACTAACTGGACGACGAGGTAGTGCGCCTCCTGAAATCAATTGATTACGGATTTGCTTCAATCTGTCTCCAAAAAATGATTTGATATCAGTCATCTTTCCTTCGGTTCTAGAAGAGCCGGTTATATCGAAATGAATCTCTATTTCAGAATCAACATCTGATGCTTGCATAGGGAAGTCTTGCATTCGATAATGGTCCAATCCATGAGGTCTAGGTGCGGGTGAGGGCTCATTCGTAGCGATTGGTGCGATTGTCCTTCCAATAGCCTGGCCGGTTTCCGGTCTTGCCAAGGTCGATTGCAATGTTTGCGAATTACTTTGTATTGCAGGTTCTGCTTCAGTGAGGTTTTCCTCTGTAGGTACTATCGTTAGTAACTCGTCTATACTTTGGCTTGTTAACAATCGAGTATTACTAGCGTTTGCTGCTTCAATTAAAGGAGCGAGATTCGTTAACTCCTCAATTTTTGTTTGAGCATCTCGGCCCATCACAACGAGACCTGCGGCAGCGAGGGCTCGACTCTTTTCAGTCCAAGACTCAGCCGCCATATGTCAAAGGACGCGCAGGACCGCTCATGATGATATCGCCTAGTGCGGCTCGTAGAGCCGAATAATGGAATCTTACTCATCCCAATCTGTCAGGGATGCTAAATCCACCTTCTGAATTTCATCCGCAACAGTTTCTGTTTCCCAATCTGCCCATGACAGATTACCTTGCCATTGCTCAGATTTGGGGTCCATGGATTCAGGCTCTTGCTCTTCGCCGCCTTCAACACGACTTTCGACGGCGGCGATACGTTCTTCATCTTCTACAACTCGATCTAGAAGTTCAAGAGATAGCCTCAGAGCAAATGATACGAAGGATTTCTTGTTATCTAAGCGGTCATTGTCCCCGAAGTCTCTTCTACGGACAATGAATTGGTCTCCGGCGGTTACGGCAACGTGGACAAGCCCTACTTCTTTGCTAGGTGTTGCCCCGCCTGGTCCTGCGATACCCGTGATAGCAATTGATACCTCGGCATCAGAGCGATAGCGGGCCCCTCGAGCCATTTGTAGTGCGACTTGGTGAGAGACCGCTCCGGCTTCTCCTTGATCAAATGCGGATTTGTCTACTCCAAGTTCTCGCATTTTTGCTTCATTATTGTATACCACCCAACCTTGGTCAAACCAGTTGGTTGCACCGGATATATCGGTGAAGGTTGAGGCCAGTAAACCACCGGTACAAGATTCGGCTGTAGCTATGCTCCAGTCTCTCTTGCGAAGTCTTCGGCTCAACCTCGAGGCGAGCGCTGCAGTCTCTTCGACCACGCCCCTTCGCTCGCCTCGTCCTTCTTGACTCTTTCACAAGCTGGAAAGACGGTATTTTGGTGGGCCCGACCGGAATTGAACCGGTGATCTTCGCTTTGTAAGAGCGACGTCATAACCCCTAGACCACGGGCCCTTAGTGAGACCGCGGACGCAATGCGTTCAAATGATTGATGGTGTAATAATCTGTGTAAAGGTGAACCTATGAAGCCCCTAGATGACCTTTTGGAGAGGTTACGAAAAAGTGACATTCCCATAGAAAATGAGGTTGCTGAAGCCATGCAGCAGATCTTCATTGGATCGTTTACAGACTTCGAATTAGATGCATTTTGGCACGATAGACCAGTTCCCTTCCTAATTACTCAGAATGATGCCGCGAAAACCATCTCAGCGCCTCACATGATCGCGACTCTACTTCACCATCTTGAGTTACTTGTTGGTCAACATGTCTTATTGATAGGAGCCAAAGGTGGATATCTTGCCGCTTTAATTGACCATATCGTTGGAAAAGATGGAATGGTAACTGTTGTCGAACCTCATCAGGAAGTTCTATACCATACAGAAGAAAGGTTAGAATTTCATGAATCCAAAGGTACGATTCGAGTTCTACCTGTTCAGTCCTTAGAGGATAATGATGAGCCAGCTAGGGGTATTGACCGGGTATTAATTACCGGCGCGGTGCGAGAAATCCCGCTCACTGTGGCAGGCATGGTAGAAGAGGGAGGATTTGTTTTAGGACCATTTGGAGGACCCATTCAACAAACCTTACTGAAAAGAGAAAGACAGGGTGAAGATTGGTTGGACACCGAACTAGGGAATGTTGTATTTGGGCCAATGGACCTTTCTGAGGCCGAACGAGATCCACTTGACCCACAAGCACTAGCAGACCATATCGAAGATGCTCTGAACATAATTGTTGAATTGGTTGAAATCGATAGTGAAACCATCGAAAGAATCGAAGAATTAGTTGAATCTCTTCGAGGTATGCCTTCAGACATACCGCCTTTAGACGAGGATTCCAGCGAGGATGAGTTGGTCGAGCATCCGGTGTTTGAATTACTCATGGCAGAGATGGAGTGGCTACAACCAATGTGGCCTCTATTTGGACAATTACTTGCAATTGATATCGACTCTCCAGGCGACTGGGATGATGATGAACCCCCGATGGTCGGTGGCCATGAAGACCTAGTTCCATGACTAAATACCGTAGTGTATTTCCGGTTCGTGAGTGCGTAGTGTTCATGCCATACTTTTGATTCGCAGGCAGTATGAGTGTTAGGCCAGCCTTGGCCAAGTTGAACCACAGCGACGTGAGACAGCGTCGAAGAGCAGTAAGACATCTCTTCGAATTAAATGACCCAGAGGCATTGGAGGGTTTTGTAAAACTACTAGAAGATCCTGATCCTTGGTTCAGGGAAAAGGCCCTTGAAGCAATAGAAAAATGGGCCGCTAGCAAAGATTTGGCCGTAATTGAAAAACTATCTAAATCCAGAGAGAATTCTAGAAGATTGTTAGCAGCAAGAATTGCGATTAGAGCCGATGCTGCAGGTCGAGCAATACTAGAAACACTTTCATCCGACGGTGAAGCAAATATCAGATTGGCAGCTTGGAAGGCCAGAATAAGTATTGATGAAAACGCGATTGCAGAAGCCTTGATTGTCGATGATAGAGCGGTAAGAAGAGCGGTTGCAGAGCGAGTATCTAAGTTGGAAAATGTTGATTCTAGGATTATTTTGCAACTTCTCAAGGATGATTCAGAAACAGTCAGAGCCTCTGCGATTGGAATAATTGAAGCGGATTCAGCAACTATCGACGAAGAAATTGAAAATCGATTAAACGAACTTATTACCGGATCAAGCGGTGAAGTAAAGGCTCGTATCGCTAGCATTCTACTAGCATCATCACCAAATCAAATAGATTCATGGATTCAAGATTCTAATACCGCTTTCGTAAATCGCTTTTCGAGAAGCCTACGAGATACAGATTGGACATCTGTAGAAGGGTTGCCTGAGATGCTAAAATCCAATGCCTCAGAGATGTTATTGATTCGATTATTACGTGGAGAAAGAAGTGAATCAGGGTCGATTCTGAGGAATGACCTGTTGATCGATGAATCCCGCTCAGAAGAAATGCGTTCGCAACTAATTGAGGATTTGATCGGCAGACCTATTTCAGAATCTACGCTTTCTTTGGTGGAAGAACTTACTAAATCCGATTTGGAGCTAATCTCATCTTCAGCAAGAAATCTTCTAGCTGAGCAATAAGTGCAATCAATCAGCAATCGCAGGTTGTCTCAATCTAGACAAAGGAACTGCGATTGGTGGAAGATGATCGGATAGACGGTGGCGACTTGTCTTTGGATTCATCAAATCACCAGAAAGTGCAGCATCGATTACATCNTGTTTGNTGATTGAATNGCGCCCACAATTAGGCCAAACGTCTAATTCGATAGATTCATCTTCCAAATAATCGATTAAAACACACGGCACACAGAGCAAACCAATCCTTTGTGCAACGTGATATCGATGATGGCCGTCAAGTATTGTTCCGGTTGTGCGATCTAGAAGAAGTGGCTTTGTGTAAGCGTTCCAGCGATGGGTAACTCGCTCTAATTGATCCACTTTTTTATGGATGATTTGTTCATGAGGTCGAAGGACCTCAAGTGGCACCAACTCGACTTCCATGGCCTTCGAAAACGGGCATTACAGATAGGCATAATGCCCGACGGGTTGATGTTTGGGCCTCAAGGAGGCATGTCATGGGCGACCTATTGAGCCAACTCGCCGGTTCGGATAGACGAGTCTTAGAACGGCTGTCACAGCGTGGCCAGGCTTGGATTGTTGGTGGTTGGGTTAGAGATATTTTGCAGGGGTTAAATCCAACTGAAATGGATATTGCAACGGATTTACACCCCGATATAGTTAGTCAATTGTTTGACAAAACAATTCCAGTTGGGGCCGCATTTGGAACTATTTTGGTACTGGATGAAGGATCGGATAAATCTTGGGAAGTAACAACATTACGTTGTGACGGCACCTACGGAGATGGGCGTAGACCTGATAATGTAGAATTCGGTGATGATATAATCGAAGATTTAGCACGACGTGATTTCACAATTAATGCCATGGCTCTAGATCCTGTGACTGGGAAAATTATTGATGAATTTGGAGGATTGGATGACTTGAATGCCGCCACAATCCGTGCTGTCGGAAATTCTCATGATAGAATAAGGGAAGATGGTTTGAGAATAATGAGGGCATTTCGCTTCCTAGATTCGGGTGAATTAGGAACTAGAGTTTTGGATGAGGATTTACAAGTCGCAATAACAGAAAATCTACACATGCTCAGCAAGGTATCCTCAGAGCGTAAGTGGGCCGAGTTATCGCGAATTCTGCAAGGTATCAATAACAAAGAAGTGATACGGTTAATGGAGAGTTTCGGAGTCCTGAACCAAGTAATTCCTGAAACTAATTTTGCTAGAATTGAACGTTTTTCAGGCTCTTCCTTGGTTAATTTAGCGATTTTATGTTCTGAGGACAATAGAACTGGAATTGATCTTGCAAATCATCTCAAGCAAACTCTAAGGTTATCCAATGAAGAGGCTTCTACAATTCGGTTTTTACACGATTTACAAATTTCAGACCTAAGCCATGAAATTAGCTCACTTAGGCGATTTAACGCTGCCCTGTCTGACTCAATGAAGAAAGAAGTGATGGAATACTTCGGAGATATAGGGGCTGAGTTCGTTCAAGCATCTTCTGATGTTCAGCCAAATAGCGTGGGCAATAAACCATTGATTGATGGAGAGAAATTGATGCAGGTCACGGGCTTAGAAGCAGGTATCAGACTTGGGCGTCTTAAGGGATGGCTTCACAGGAGACAGATTGAGGAAAATCTGTCTGAAGTAGATGAAGTAATCTCGATGCTTGGCACAATTGATTGGGAAACTGAAGACCCTGAATCATGGTCTGCTTTGGCTTGGCCATGATCACAGTTCGTTTAGATATTCGATGTATTCATTTGCATCAAGGAACTGATCCTCATCGAATCCGTCGTGGGGCTTGACAATAAGGAACCACCCATCTCCGTAAGCATCGTCGTTTGCAAGGTCTGCATTGTCTTCGACCTCTCCATTAAGTTCGAGGACCTTGCAAGGGAATGGAGAATTGATCAACACTCTGTCAGATCCAGTACGGAGAGTAACGAGTAACTCTCCTATACCTATTTCATCACCAGCCGAGGGTGTTTCTGGCTTGGAGTCTTCCTCACCATCATCTCGTATTCCTGCAGTCCCTTCATCGTCGAGGACAAATTCGGTTGTATCCTCAGGGTGAGGAAGGATAACACGAACCACATCACCGTAATCCGCGCGTAAGAATTCAGACATCCCTACCTTTACCGTACCGTCCTTTTCATCTAGCAATTGAAGCCAAAGATGTTCAAGTGTGTAACGGCGGTCATGAGCAACTCCAAATTCAAAGTAGTCCGAGTCAGACATGTTATTCTCCGATGGGCTCGCCAATAGTCTCTGATTTGAATCATTCGTTCCTCAAATAAGCGTGTTATCGTCGTTTACGATGTCTTAACAATGTGACCTTGCTCGGTAGTATTGGTAATCAAGATGGACTTCGCTGAAACGGAAGAGCAAAGCATGATTCGAGAGATGGTTAGGGACTTCGCAGAGGATGTTTTAGCACCTACATGCCTAGATCGTGATCGTAACCAAAAACCACCTTTGGATGAATGGAAAAAATTCTGTGAGTATGGGCTACAAGGTATCACTATCCCAGAAGAATATGGCGGCAATCCAATCGATGATATTTCAGAAGCAATAATCGTAGAAGAGTTGGCAAGAGTTGACCCCTCTTTCTCAGTCATGTTCTGTGTACATGTTGGACTTTGTTCAATGACTATTGCCCTGCACGGTAACGAGGATCAGAAGCAACGCTTCCTTCCCCGATTAGCTGCGGGTGAAATTGGTGCATATTCACTTTCCGAGGCGGGTGCAGGTACTGATGCAGCAGCATTAGGCTGCAGGGCAAAACTAAGTGATGATGGAAGTCACTACATCCTAAATGGTGAAAAAATGTGGGTTACAAATGGAGCATCTGCCGACATTTACGTGCTATTTGCGAAGGACGTTAATCATCCAGATTATGGAGTGAAAAAGCATGGGGGTACAACGGCATTCATTGTTGATTCAAGCATGGAAGGCTTCAGTGTTGGTAAGAAAGAGGACAAATTAGGAATTCGTTCCTCGGATACCTGTACTCTCTTACTTGAAGACTGTAAAGTGCCTGTTGAGAATGTATTGAAAGAAGCTGGAAAGGGCTTCCCTATCGCAATGAATGCACTGGATAACTCAAGGATTGGGATTGCAGCACAGGCACTAGGAATCGCTCAAGGCGCATACGAGTCCGCTCTAAACTACGCTCATCAACGAGAAGCCTTTGGTAAGCCAATCGCTCACCATCAGAGCATTGGAAACTACCTAGCCGATATGGCAACNCAGACAGAAGCCGCCCGACACATGGTCTACAAGGCAGGATGGGCAAAACAACGACACTACGAAGAAGATGGNCCTAGGCATTCAATGGAAGCTAGTATGGCCAAGTTGTTTGCTGGCGATACCGCTATGTGGGTTTCAGAGAGGGCTNTACAAGTTCTCGGTGGATATGGGTATACAACAGATTTCCCGGTTGAGAGATTCTTCCGTGATGCCAAAATCACTCAGATTTACGAGGGAACTCAAGAAGTTCAAAGAATTGTAATCAACCGCTCCATCGCTCCGGAGTGATGGTATGTCTCATTACCCGATAGAGCAAATTCGCTCTCGATTTCCAGGCTTAACTCGGCGAGTTAATGGGCACCAAGCGATTTTCTTTGATGGTCCAGGTGGAAGTCAGACTCCGGAGTCCGTTGGAGAGGCCGTGAAACATTACCTTCTGCATCAGAATTCCAATGTTGGGATGTCATTTGCCACCTCGATAGAAACTGATGAATTAATTGAACATACAATGATTGCATGCGCTGATTTTCTCGGTTGTACTGACCATAGAGAGATTATTTTTGGCCAGAACATGACTAGTCTGACGATTCAATTAGCGAGTGCACTGAGTCGGACTTGGAGGCCTGAGGATGAAGTTGTGGTCACTCGCTCTGACCATGATGCAAATGTCCGACCTTGGGTATTAGCCGCCCAATGGTCAGGTGCTAAGTTAAGATGGATTGATATTGATCCCGCTGATTGTACTCACAATATCGATAGTATTGAAGAAAATATTAACGAAAATACCGTTATGGTTGCAATCGGTGCTGCCTCAAACTTCTCAGGTACGATAAATGACGTCAAAGGAATATGCTCGAAAGCTCATTCGTTTGGTGCAGAGGTATTCGTAGATGCAGTGCATTACGCACCTCACGCATTAATTGATGTACAGGAATTAGGTTGTGATTATCTCGCTTGTTCATCATACAAATTCTTCGGAACCCACCAAGGTATCCTTTGGGGTAAATACAACCGACTCGCTGAACTTCCTGTAGCAAAGTTACGCGTATCTTCCGAGGAGGTCCCATTTCGTTGGATGACAGGGACCCAAAGTCACGAATCTATGGCTGGCACTCTTGCCGCAATAGAGCATTTAGCATGGCTAGGCAGAAATATTTCTAATGATGATTTGAGTAGAAGAGAGGCTCTTAGTATAGCGTTTTCAGCAATTGAAGAATACGAAAGTCAATTGTGTTGGAACATGATTCAAGGCCTACAGGAAATAGATGGAGTGAAGATATGGGGAGTGACTGATCAATCTATGAAAAAATACAGAGCACCTACAGTTTCATTCACACATCCATCGATGACGGCTGAGCAAATTGGTGCGGCGTTGGCCGAGGAAGGAATTTTCGCTTGGGCAGGGAATTTCTATGCCCTCGAATTATCTGAAGCATTAGGATTGGAGCCTGAAGGTGCTCTTCGTGTTGGCCTATTGCATTACAACACGAAAGAGGAAGTTGATAGATTCATAAACGTCCTAGATGGAATACTAGGGTAAATCTATTCCACCCAACTATATTCACGTTGACCTTCAAGATTGCCTTCTCTGCCAATTCCAACTAATGCGAACTCCTTTGTTGGAGTAACTACAGAATCTTTCTGAGAACCACGGTGTAACCTTTCGTAAACATCCTTGTCTAGAGGTGTTCTTGAGGACAATCTTTCAAACAATGAAAAACGACTGGCAATTTCCTTCCATTGAGGTTGCACTATACCCTCGAATACCTTTGCTTTGGCTCCTGAACCATATCCACAAAGTCCTACTCTCTTGCCTTCCATGTCGGTTCCATCCAAATAATCTGATTCTACGGTTGACATCAAAGCCAAAAATATGGAACCAGTATACTGATTCCCAATTAGACTCGAAGCTCTTTGGGTCTTCTCGATTCTCCTATCGACGAATGCCTTGAATTCGTCGGTCTTGGAGATTAAACGCCGATAAGAATCATTGGCTTTCTCAAATTCCTCGAGACCTTCTACCGAATCCTCGAAGTTTTCGGGGAAAGGTTCTTGCCCAATCTCAGCGACTATCTCTTCCCACATCGGAAGATGACGCCTATCGTGTCGGAATACGTCTGGGAACATTCGCTTGCCTTGGAATGCATATGGCAAATGAACGATAATCCGATTCCATTGTTCTGTCAGGATTTCGTCATTTTCTGGATCATACCTTCCAGAATTGATTGCCTTTTGTCTGAAATCGACGAAAGCAGTCTTCACTGATTCTGAATAACATCGATTGGAGAATGCACCGTCAAATACGGGTGTGTCTTTGTGAATCTTCAAAGTATGAGATTCAAACATAATATCGTCTTTCTTGGATGACTTAGGAAGGATTGCTAATATCTTCTCAACCAATCCTTCTTTCTTCGGCTCTCCTGCTTCTTCAGCAAGGTCTAGGACATTCTCAACTACGGTCTTCATCTCAACTTCTCTTCGGGGTTTGAAGAAATCGTGGACCGGCATTGTAGATACTCCCCAATTATCGGGGATTTCGATAAGTCGTGGATTGTGGCGAATTAGAATTGCACCTCCACCGGCTCCTTGAGTATATTCGCCAGACGAGCCAAGATCGTACTTTGCGTTGTCAGCGAAAACCACGATTCCGATTCTATCCTGCTCTTCTCCACCTCTGGCGACCCAATCGAGAGTGTTGTGCATCGCATCGACCGCGCCAATACAAGCGAAGGTTAAGTCGACAACGTCGCAATTACGGAAGCATTCCTTGCCATAGGTGTCATCATAGCGTTGTTCAAGCATATCCATGATGTAAGTTGCAGTTGGCTTAGCACCATCAAGAGCGGATTCGGTCCCGAGGTAAATTCGTCCTATTTTCCGAGGGTCGAGTTGATTTCGGTCGATTAGTCTAGCACAGGCATTTGCACCCATGGTAGCAGTATCTTCGTGGGCATCAGGAATCGCCATAGCGGTGAGTCCCAAACCTTTGTTGAGTTTACCAAAATCAGCACCGCGGAATTCTGCAAAGTCCTTCATATCGAAGTATAACTTTGGAAAGTAAATCGCGATGTCATCGATTCCAACACCTGCCATAGTCCTGTCTCCTTCGCTCGCCCGCCGTCAGGGAGGGGTTATGATACCTGTGGCGTCAAATCAGCTTTGGACGCCTAACTGTATTCGCATTACTGCGAGCCGGTCATCTTATTCACGGCGTCGAGGAGTCCGCTATTTCCGTCAAAATGTTCTACAACGGGCGAAAGAACCTCACTGAGACCCCTTGCAACTGCCATTTTTGCGTCAAATGGATGGATTTCTCCATTACTTACTGCAGAAACAAATGATTCTAGGTCGTTCCAAGTGCTTGGTTCACCAAATTCGGGTTTAGGCTCAACGAGCAATTGACCATTCTTGGGCAGTACAATATGTTGGGCGATTTCGAATACAGGAGATGCTGGATTGCCTACCTCAAGGAATGCTTTGCGGAACTTCTTCTCTATCTGCTTAGGTGTATCGTGAACGAAGATTGCGTTACCTGGATCAGACTTCGACATCTTGTGGTCAAATGAGTCCATTCGACCCCCGCCTTGTCCTTTCAGTCCAGATAACATTGGAGTATGAATACAAGTCGCTTTAGACCATCCATTTCTATCTGCAACTTCCCGCATGTACATGTGCGCCTTTCTTTGGTCCATACCACCGAAGGCAATGTCGATATTCAATTCGAAAATATCCGCTGCTTGCATTGGAGGATAGAAAAACGCAGCCAAATCATCATCTGAGGAATCTTCACTTCTACCCATTATGCTGAATGTTCGGCGTGCTCGATTTAGACTCATTCCTTTGGAACATCGTAAAACTCTCTCCCAGTAAGCGCCGGAATCCATGATCTCACTGGCACTTACAAATCTCATCTGGCCCGGGCCATCTCCTTCTTCTGGAAAACCGACCAATACTCGGAAAACTTCAGCCATATATTCTCCTGCAACCGAAATTTTCTCCATATCTCGACCAAACTTATCGTTGACCCAAGCATGCCAATCTGCAAGCAGAATCAATACATTAACGCCCTCAGAAAGCATGTTTCGAATGGTTTCTGCCAAAATCACCCATCCTAGGTGGGCTTTGCCACTAGGTTCCAAACCGATGTATGCTCTAACAGTAGAATCACCGCCGTGGCTGTTTGAGCCAGATAACACCCCTGCGAGGTGTTCCAATCCAACTACTTCCTCAACATTAGCGAACATTCTGTCGATAGACGCCAGAACCTCGGGGTCGAGATCATTTGGCGTCTCTTGGGTTGTCATATGTATCACTCAGGCGTTTAGCAGTTTGTTGAGTTTCTCGCCTCTTCCTGCTGCTCGAGTGTTATCGTTGTCCTCGAGAGCAGCTTCGATTTCTGCAATCAAGTCCTCGGCTTGGGCCTTAACATCGTCGGATAGATTCTGCGACATATTCATGAAATGGCGAGCGGCAGAAACTGCTGATTTGGCTTTTGATGCCTTCTTTGCCCATTCCTTTGCTTTATCGCCTCTTTGCTTGGAATTGTAACCTGTGGACTCATCTAGGAATGTGGTCCAACGCTTACGNGTATCTTGAGCACGGGCCATTGCATCAGGGTCATCGAAATTTGGAGGAATGTTTGTAACATCTACAATTAATGCTCCTTTATCTGAATAGTGACCAATAATTGAAGTCATAATATCATGAGAGCCAGAAAATGAATTTTCTCCATCTGCCTCAACTATCTCAAAATGTTTGCTTGCTAGTGCCGCAAGACCCCCATCTGCCGTTATCTGTTTGACTAGTCCGCGCTTGACCTCGAATCTCTCCATAAGGGCTTGCGATACTGACCTATTCTTCAATCCTGCCACAGACTACCCTACTCTCGCACCCCATCCCACACGCCTAAACCAACTTCCACTCTGCGGGTGGCATGGGAGTGACTGTACGCGGTTTGTTGATATCCGTCATGGTCATCATGTTGGCATCGCATAATGTCCTAGCAACCTCAGCAGTAGGACTCGCAGAGAGTTTGTCTCTTTCCGAAGAAGACCTTGGATTGAATGGTGTTGCTATCGATTCAGACGCAACTACGGCAGTTGTATACGGACAGGAAGGATACGTTCGGGTCTTAGATGCAAAGGACCCAAACCAACAAGTGGAAATGGTATGGAATGGCGTTAGTGAATTGCATGATGCGGATTTTCATCCAGGAGGGCAAACCGCACTTATTGTGGGTGACCATGGAGTCGTTCTAAGATATGCTAAGCAAGACCAATCACTAGAACGNGCTGCATCTGATGTTTCCCTTGATTATGCAAAGATAGCTTCAGTTGCATGGAATACCGCAGGATCATGGGCTTATGTCGGTACTGAAGAGGGTCAGATTTGGAGGATGAGAGCCGCCGAAGATGGAGGGGCGGANCTGCATNCACTATCTGCTTCTGGGACTAGTGAGATTACAGCAATTGATTGCCACGACACCATCATGATGTGTGTCGTTAGTGCTACAGTCGAGGGTATTGGAATAATCGAAAGAGATCACACCTTCACCTGGGTTGGAGGGACTGGTTATCCTTGGACTGGTGTTGAATGCCCAAGTGGTGAAACTCCCTACTGTGTCGCAATTGCTGAGAATCAAATCATCGCACATATCGAACTGAATCCAGAAGACATATCTGCTTCGATTCCGAGCATAAGTCGACTTCAGAATCTGGATTTATACTTCGTAGGTATAGAGGCGCAGGAAGGTGATCGTGCAATAATTGCGACTACACCCACAAGTCTTGTTGAGCATGATATTAGCCTCAACGGCTCATACCCATGGCTTGAGCATTCAGATATTGAAAATCTTAATCTTTCTAGTGATAGAATTGTAGGCACTTGGGCCACTGGAAGCGATTCGGGTTGGATAGTAACAAGCCGTGGATATTTGTTCCAATATGTCCCAAGCGCCTCTGATTCAGCAGGACTACTTAGTATGTGGATTGTAATTGCCATTCCTGCCGCTACAGGACTAGTTGTTCTGTGTCTAGTATATTTGGCATCTCCTACAAAAGTAAAAGACAAGATTATTGAACGGATGGGAAATGAAGACGAGAAAAATGATCTGGCTCGACGAAGGGCGAGACAGCAAAGAAAGCGGCGCTGAAATTATTTCTCGAATTTTCGTTGTGTGTTACGCGCCTACGGCGCGAATTCCGAAGNCAGGCAACCTTCATGAGGGGCGGACTTCGCGAACGGCTTGAAAATCATGCCATACGAAGCCCTCGACTTCTACGATGTGGATTCACTATTGACTGATGAGGAGCGCATGGTCCGAGACATGGTCCGTGACTTTGTCGACGAAGAAGTGATTCCAAAAATCGAACATGCTTGCAGAGATGGAGTCTTTCCCGACGAATGGCGGGTTGCTCTTGGTGAAATGGGAGTTCTCGGCGCTCCACTAGAGGGTTATGACTGCCCTGGTCTATCCTACACTGCATACGGTGTAATCTGCAGAGAACTAGAGAGAGGAGATAGCGGATTGCGCTCTTTTGCTAGTGTTCAGGGCAGCCTTGCTATGTATCCGATTTGGGATTTCGGAAGTGAAGAACAGAAGCAACACTATCTTCCAAAGATGGCAAGTGGAGAATGGATTGGGTGCTTCGGCCTTACAGAACCCGATTACGGTTCAAATCCAGGAGATATGATTACCAAGGCCGAAGATATGGGTGATCACTATCTATTGAATGGCGCCAAAATGTGGATTACAAATGGCACAGTCGCCCAATTAGCAGTTGTTTGGGCTAAATTAGATGGAGTTATTCGTGGATTTATTGTTGAGAAAGACGACCCAGGATTTAGTGCGCCTGAAATGAAAGGAAAGCATTCACTCAAGGCTAGTGTAACAAGCGAATTGGTTTTCCAAGATTGTAAGATTCCGAAGGACAGGATTCTGCCNGGTGTGAAGGGACTTCGTGGACCGTTTTCATGCTTGAACAACGCACGTNATGGCATATCTTGGGGCGCGGTTGGAGCCGCTCAGGCCTGCTTTGACTCAGCAAAGGACTACGCCCTAAGTCGAATCCAATTTACTCACCCAATCGCAAGCTATCAATTGGTTCAAAACAAGTTAGCATGGATGCTTAGGGAGATTACCAAGGCCCAACTACTGGCATACCATCTAGGTCAGAAGAAGGATGCTGGGACATGGATTCCAGAACATATTTCTCTTGCAAAGATGAACAACGTAGACATAGCTCTTGAAATCGCTAGAGAGGCGAGGGACATCCATGGAGCAAACGGTATTCTAGACGAATACTGCATCATGCGCCATATGGCAAATCTCGAATCGGTAAAGACCTACGAGGGGACTCATGATATTCACAATCTAATTCTCGGGCGCCACATAACCGGTATTCAGGCATTCACCAGAGAACTGTAAATGATTTCGTAAACACCTACGGTGAGGTCGCTAATCTTCATAGATGTGACACGGGTCGAAGGGACGTCAAGGGGCAATCATATGACTATCGCTGTACTACTCAAGCAAGTTCCAGACACGACCGCAAAGATCTCCCTCAACGGTGGTCGTGTGGATGAAAATGCCGTATCAAAGTGGTCTTTCAGCCCATACGATGAGTATGCGCTTGAAGCCGCATTACAGTTGAAAGAATCAGCAGGCGGAGAATTATTTGCTATCACTGCTGGTCCAGCGCGTTGTGAAAAGTTACTTCGTGATGCTGCAGCAGTGGGAGCGGATAACNTAGTCCATGTCTCGGTAGAGAANATCAACGATCTTGACTCNACTCAAGTTCAGAATCTTCTCGCAGCAGCGGTTCAAAAATCCGGGGCTTCGGTGATTTTTTGCGGTAAACAAGCCGCAGATACCAATGCGGGTTCAACAGGACCTGGGGTCGCGGAACTAATCGGAGCATCCTGTGTCACTCTAGTATCCGAAGTCTCCTCTGATGGAGGTGAATATACAGCTACTCGCCCAAGTTCAGCGGGACACGAAATGGTGGCAGTTTCTGCACCTTGTGTATTTGCTTTCGATAAGGGCGTCACGGAGATGCGCAGACCTAATGTCAGAGGGATAATGATGGCGAAGAAAAAACCCATTGAAACATGGTCCGTCGATGAATTAGGAGTAGATATTGGCGCGACTGGCGTTAGTGTAGATTCACATTCCCCACCAGCGGAAAAACCACCTGGTCAGAAGTTTGAAGGTGCCGAATCAGTATCTACGGTNGTAAGTAAACTTCGAGATGAGGCAAACGTAATTTGAGGAGGAGAAAGTATGGAATGTACAGTAATCGCAGAAACTTCGGGCAATTCAATCCATCCAATTACCGCGCAACTAGTAGGAGCTGNAAGTTCACTTGGCGCCGCACCTACTGTCGTAGTCCCAGGTGGTATAGGGGCTGAAGATGCAGCAAGCATAGATGGAGTCTCAAAGGTCGTCTCGGTAGTAGGCGATTGCTTCTCAACATTCGATGGTGGTGCATGGGCTAGTGCAATCACTTCACAATGCTCAGGANTAGTAATTGCTGGAGCTACATCGATTGGTCGGGAAGTCGCTTCAAGAGTGGCGGCAAAGAAAGGGATTCCAATTATTCAAGACGCCACTGGCCTAGCCTCNGGAATTACCATCACTCGCCCAATATATTCAGGAAAGGCAGTTGAAACTTCAACGGTCTCAGGTGATTGTGTGATTACATTGAGAGCAAACGCATTCGACGCTGCGGGTTCAGGCGGTAGTGCTGCTGTAAACGTCGTCGACCAAAGCGCGGATGTTTCTATTGCTGTCAAAGAGGCCATCTCGAAGGCAAGCGAAAGACTCGATGTATCAGAAGCTGATATCATTATCTCTGGTGGAAGAGGAATCGGAGAAAAAGACAATTTCTCACATCTTGAGGAAGTTGCTGACTTGATTGGGGCAGCGGTTGGAGCGAGTAGAGCTGTTGTTGACGAGTGGGGGATGCCTCACAGTATGCAAGTCGGACAAACAGGAAAGACCGTTACACCTTCACTATACATCGCAGTAGGTATTTCAGGTGCGATTCAACACCTCGCAGGAATGCGTTCATCAAAGTATATCGTAGCGATAAATAAGGATCCTGACGCACCTATTTTCGGCGTTGCAGACTACGGAATCGTCGCTACTTGGGAAGAAGCAGTTCCTGCTCTCAAATCAGCCTTAGCGGCGCTTTGAATGGGATTATTGAATCCTAATTGTAACCATGGCTTTTGTGGCCGCTCCCTTATCATCGACAACGGTTAGTTCAAACGGATGAGTTCCCAAAGGCAATCGAACTCTAACTTGCGCTGAGTCACCAATGACATTGCCCTTTGAGTCCTGCCAGGCATATGACTCAATCTTCCCGTCTGGGTCGTATGATCTCGAGCCATCTAGAAGAATAGTTGCAGTATTATCCTCTTCGGCTGAGATTGTTTTATCCTCACCAGCATCTGCAATAGGTGGAAGATTAATCGCTTTTGCAGATGCGGATAAATCTTCTAATAAATCAGCCTCAGAAATAACTTTCTCTTCTTCGATATGCTCTAATTCCTCATCCAGTGCATCCATCAATTCATTAGTTTCAATGGATGGAAGAGGAGGTGCTTCTGCTTTGGCAATTTCTTCATCACTCAAGCCACCTGCAAACTCATTTGGAGTANTATTGCTAAACTCATAGACAAATGACTCATCCTCTGGGATTATAGGTTCGGAATTCGGTTCAAGTAAAACAACTGATGCGGGGTTTTGGCCCGCCGGTGATTGGCCAATAACTGTGATTAAATCTGAACTGATTGCCAAAACTTCACTCACTAAACCCTCATGCTCATAGGACCAAATTAGTTCGCCACTAGATGATATCCTCATTGCATTAAACCAAGTACCAATAATCAAATCTTTATCCCACTGAATTATTGAAGAAACCGAATTATCAACAATTAGTAATTCCTCTACATCCTTACCAATTCTAAATCGTAATATCGCTCCATTTTGACAACCGACTATTGCACCATCCTCGGTTGCAAGAATGCTAGTTGCCATGGCTGGTAACTCAGTAGTATGCAGGAGTCCCCTCTGAGGATGCCAACACTCTAGACGATTTTCGGGTCGCTCATCTAGAGTCATACCTAGAGAATCTCGACAGGCTAGAAGAATACCATCTGACCGGAAACAAATTTGCGAGATTGTTTCAACGTCTTCAGGATCGGCAAAGGATTCTTGTAGAATTTCTCCGGATTTGCTTGATAGGAGTAACGTCCCATCTGTTTTTGCGATTGCAAAATAATTCCCATCTACAGAATGTGCCAGGCGATTTACATCTCCATGAGATTGCGTTCTTTCCTTATCTCCTTTTGAGTTAAGGAAGATAATCGATCCAGAGGTGTCTGATATACAGATCACATCCCCTAGAGATATCATATGTTCAATTCCTGATTGAATTTCATGTTGCCAACTAGGTGATTCATTAATTGACTTAATTTGACCTATAGCCGATGCTGCGACTACTTTCTCACCCGAGTCGATTATTGAGATAATTGCCGAATCAAATTCGGCTTCCTGTAGAAGATTATCCGTCTCAAAAATTTGCAGTTTACCGTCGATAGTACCTACTGCAAAGCGAGAGTTGCCAAGCACACAAGAAGACACCACATCCTCAAGCATTTCAATCTCAGCAAAGGCCTCGATTGTCGGCAAACTGTCAAACTTCACAGCCTCAACCCAGCGTTAGTGGTTTTCACAATGTCGGGTAAATGGACGAGTGAAAATTACCCAACTTTAGGCCTTAGCGGAATCTTTTCTCTTGGTTTCTAAGGAATCCAGATATGCTTGGTCGATTCTGCCTGCAACATAGCGACCATCGAAACAGGAGCAGTCAAAGTTTGCAAGACGGCTATCTCCTGCACCCAAACATGATTCGACTAAATCCTCGAGTTTTTGATAGATTAACCAATCAGCACCAATCGCTTCACCTACCTCTTCAGAGGTCCGATTATGAGCTACATACTCATGCTTTGCAGGCATGTCGATTCCATACACATTTGGATGAACTACAGGTGGTGCTGCTGAGGCGAAGTAGACCTTTTTTGCGCCCGCTTCTCTAGCCATCTCAACAATCCTTCTGGACGTATTTCCTCTGACGATGCTATCGTCAACAATTAGTACATTTCTTCCTTCAAATTCATGTCTAATCGTGTTTAGTTTCTTTCGCACAGAATCCTTTCTCATGGCCTGTCCAGGCATAATGAATGTTCGACCAATGTATCTATTCTTTACGAAGCCCTCTCTATACGATACACCTAACTCCCTGGCCAATTCAAGAGCCGCAATTCTGCCACTATCGGGGACCGGGATTACACAATCAATCGCATGATCAGGAAATTCTTCATCAATACGATTCGCTAACCTCGCACCCATGGCTAACCTTGCCCCATGGACAGACACTCCGTCCAAACGAGAATCGGGGCGTGCAAAGTAAACATATTCGAAAATGCAAGGAGTGTGACTAGGTAAATCTGCACAAATCCTTGAGGATCTAGTTCCATCCATCCTAACAACAATTGCTTCCCCGGGCTTGACATCTCTTTCTGTTTCAAACCCAAGTGCCTTCATAGCGACGGATTCAGATGCTACTAAAGTTTCAGTAAATCCGTCGATTTCACAAGTCCCAATACTTAGAGGCCTAATTCCGTGAGGNTCTCNGAAGGCCACCATGCCCCAACCAGTAATCATTGTAACAACTGAATATGAGCCTTCGACAGAATCGTTAATGGCCCTTATAGCCCGGAAAACATCTTCATCACTAAGTGCGTCTAATCCACCTCTACGGCCATTGATTGAACGCTGAATTTCAGCAGCGAATAGATTCATCAAGGCCTCAGAATCCGAACTAGTATTGATTCTGCGATGATCCCTTTCTAGTAAGGAATCAATGATTTCCTCTGGGTTTGTTAAATTCCCGTTGTGTGCCAGACTTACACCAAATGGTGAGTTGGTGTAGAATGGTTGAGCCTCTGAGGCTGATGCAGAACCTGCAGTCGGGTATCGAACGTGTCCTATTCCCATCGAACCTTCAAGAGATTGAATATGACGAAGGCGGAAGACATCTCGGACTAGACCATTCGCTCTTCTATGCGAAATATTGCTAGAATCGCTGGTTACTATACCAGCAGCATCCTGCCCCCGGTGCTGTAAAACAAGTAAGCCATCGTAGAGTGCCGAACCTACCTGACTATCTGGGTGCCCGACGAGACCTATGATACCACACATCGGGAATCGTCTCTCGCTGATTCAGTAAGGTCTTAGCCATTTCCGGAGCGAAGTCTTCACTTCTTGTGCTGGGCCATAGATCGGTTTCGCTTGCTCCAACGGAATTTTCGGCGACGTGCAGATTCACCATAGCCACATGAAGAGCAAGCGCGCTTTTGCTTGTGGTAGGAATGTCGACCACAGCGCCGGCATCGAATATGCGTGGACTTTTGCTTCTTGCCCATGCTCGGAGTTCCCTTTGACACGATTACCACCTCTGAGGACAACGCGGCGACCGACGGGCTTGTTATGAGCATTACCCAAAGGATTGCAACGGGTTTGCCAGCAGAAAATGGCAAACAAAAACTCGAGTTAGTTATCTAACATCTCCATAAGGGGGTCTTCCGACGGACTTTTTCTGGACACAATAATCATTTGAAAAGTGACGAATACGAGAATAAATGGCATCCAAAGAACGAACACTCCTAGTCCCAATGTAGTAAACAAGAAAGCGACCTCTAGCATTTCCGAAATTGAAGTGGTTCCATCTTTTTCCATTGACATTGCTAACATCGGGCCTAAACTAAGAATTAGAGAAGAAACCAGAGGAATAACCGGACGATGATAGGGATTCCAAGTTACGATTAGATGGATTGCAAAGCAGTAGGAAAGAAAAACCAGTGCGATTAGCATCATTGCTCCTAAGGACCCAATACCAGCAAATGAAAAGTCAAAACTAACCATTAATTTCCACCTCCTATGTTTCTTCTAATCATTTCAGTAACCAAACGTCTTTCATTAGCATCGAGGGGGTCAATTGGTGGGTCTTTGGGGGTAATCTTCTCAGTAAACCTAATGATGTGGAAAAATAAGTATACAGTGGCAGCGATACCAAATAGAAAACAAACCATCCAGGCAAGAACATCTAGTCTGCTATAGGCGTCTGCAAACCATGAGCTTTGGGCAATAGTCCACCAGGACAACCCAAGGAAAAACCACCCAATTGCTAAGACAGGAAGGTTCCGTTCTGAGTATATTCGGGAGCCTCGGATTATCGTATGGCAACCGATAAATGCAGATGAAATGGATATTAACGACCAAACAACCACTTTGAGATAAGATTCTCTTCCATCGTCGTTACAAAATGAAATGAACTCACAGCGATGATAATCTGATTCGAAATACAGAGGTTGTTCAGGCAAAAATATCAGTCCTGCAAGCCCGATTAATGCTACAGGTCCAGCGAATTTACTACGCTTGAAGGCAGGACCCATCCTCCACATAGAGAATGCCGCTAGCATTAGGGTGATGCTCAGGAGTGCCTGATTCACCCAGAAGACCATGGCTGTTGGGGCGGGGGGAGATTCTTTGAATTGACTATCTTCAATTTAGGCAAAAATAAGACACTTCGCCCCTAGAGTACGCCCGCCTTGTCGCGACACAATCAAATATGGGTCACAGGTGGGCGCGACGTCGTAAGACGTTGAGGTGCTCAGTAATGGTCAAGATGCCACGTAAGGTAATGCGCTACAGCCCGTCGGCTGGTAAGCATACTGAGCACACAGTCGAGCGAGTCAAGAAGCGACGCGCTTCCGAATTAAAATGGGGTCAGCGAAGATTCCGTAAGGCTACATCTGGATATCGAGGTTTCCCTCGTCCAAAGCCCTCTGGTGAGAAGCCAACCAAGCGCGTCAACCTACTCTACCGTTGCTCCGAGACTGGAAAGGCTCACCAGCCTGCCTCACAGAGAGCAAAGAAGTTTGAACTCGTGGAGAGATGATATCATGGGAGATGCAAAATTCTTGCGAGTAAACTGCCGTGACTGCGGTCATGAGACTATTATTTTCGAAAGGGCGTCAACCCAGATTTCCTGCTCAATTTGCGGTTCCACATTGGCCCGCCCTGCAGGTGGTAAAGCCGAGCTAGTTGGTAGCACAATCGTAGACGTCCTCGAGTGAAGGGGACTGAATTAGAATGGCTGAGACTAACGATAATTGGCCTGAAGAAGGCGAATTACTAGTTTGCACAGTGAGTAATGTCCGAGAAAACGGAGCTTATCTTAGTCTAGACGGATACGGTTCCCGTCAAGGATTTGTTTTCGTTGGTGAAGTGGCTTCTGGATGGGTCAAGAACATACGTAACCACATTCGAGTTGGGCAGCGGGTCGTCGCCAAAGTAATTGGAGTCAAGAAAGATCGAGAAAGAGTTGATTTGTCAATCAAGAGTGTTTCAGAAGAACGTCGAAGAGATACTATTCAAAGTTGGAAGAATGAACAACGTGCTAACCAGATCATGGCTGTTGTCGCTGAAAGAAATGGATGGAGTGAAGAAAAAACCACCGAGATTTCCGAAGAGATGACTGAGATGTTTGGAACCCTGTATGGAGCCCTAGAGGAATGTGCGATTTCTGAAACTGCATTATCCGACAACGGCTTTAGTGGAGATTGGATGTCCACGGTAATCGAATTAGCGGTAGAGAATATCATACCTCCATTTGTTGAGATTCGCGGCCAGTTCAACATCGAAGTTTGGGGTTCAGAGGGTGTCTATGCAATACGTGATGCGCTTCTTGCCGCAGAAGCGGTTGCAGAAGGCGAGGAAGATGCAACACTAACCTGTCATTACGATGGTGCCCCTGAATATAGAGTCGATATCAATGCTCCAGATTACGAGACCGCCGAAAGAATGTGGGAAAACGCTCAAACCGCTGTCACAGAATCAATCGCTTCGGTTGAAGGCTCAATCGATATCGAACGCATGTAAATCGCCAATATGTATGCTACTACTTCAAAGACCTCTGAAAGCGGACATGCTTATTGAGGAATCGGGATGGCTCGGACGAGACTACAACGGTGTACCGCTTGTGGCGAGTATGGGCTTGCTGAAAAATGCAAGGAGTGCGGAGGTAAAATGACTTCCGCTGCACCATTGAAATACTCGCCACAAGATGCTCAAGGAGCACGCCGAAGACAGCGAGAAGACGCTGGAAGTGACGAATGGATCGAATCATTACCTACTCCTCGAAAGGAGGAGGACGAATGAGTCGTGCACAGATAAATTGGTTGATTGGGGATTCATTACCTGAACATGTGGCTTTGTTAGAGGCCGTGCCTGGTGTAGGGAATGTTGGCAAATTGGTTGTTGACGCATTGGTAGAAAACAACCCCTCGGCACTAATTGCGAGAATACTCCATCCAGATATGCCCCCTCACTCTACTCTGGACAAAGATGGACTACTAGCTCCACCATCAATGCTAGTCCATCGAGTAATGTTGTCCGATGGAAGATATGTTGTGACGGTGACTGGTGAGTTACAGCCAATGACTGCAACAGGACAATACGAGGTCGCGCAGGCTATCTTGGAGATGGCAAAATCGACTCCTCAACTATTGGTGCTGGCTGGGCTGGCTTCTGAAGTTGAAGAGAAAGCAATCCACGTCATTTGTGCAGATGCAAAGGTACGTAGCAATCTCCAAGCCAATGATATCGAAGTTAGTCAATCTCAACCCGAAGCAGGAATGATTGGGGTTGCTGGGCTTTTGGTCTCGCTGTCTTCAATACATCAAGTTCCAGCAGTTGCATTAGTCGCTGATACAGTTGGTGCTTCAGCAGATGTCATTGCCGCGGACAGGCTTGCGGGTTGGATTGAGGAAGCACTTGGTCTACCACTTGGAATCGACTTAGACACGACGGAAGAGACCGCAAGGAAATTACTCGCGAGTATAGAAGTCAGTGGATCTATCGAGGAACACCTTGGGATGCCCGCTGACACAGATGATTTCTACGTCTGAATGGTGAAGCAAATGCGTGCACTGCTAGGAAGTGGCGGAATCGGCACGGATGAACGTAGAGAATTGTATCGTAACTTAATGTCGGAAAATTTTGCTGATTGCGAAAGAGTCGTTTTTGTTCCCTTTGCCTCTAATGATTATGCAGGTTATACCGAAAGGATGCAGGATTTTGCTGGGCAATCAGGATACGAACTAGTAGGGTTACATGAATTCGATGACCCACTAGCCGCCATCGAGGCAATGGATGGAATCTACGTTGGCGGTGGAAACACCTGGTTACTTGTCCGNGCCCTACACGAAAGAGGCTTGATTGAACCAATTCGAGAGGCAGTATTGCATAGAGGAGTGCCCTATGCTGGAGTTAGTGCAGGTGCAAATGTCGCCTGCCCTAGTATGCAGACAACCAATGATATGGCAGTTACAATGGTTCCTTCATTCGAAACATTTGGTATCGTTCCATTTCAGATTAATCCCCATTATCACCCCGGAGGGATTTGGTATCGGGAAGCTGAAGAAGGAGAATTTCAACAACACTTTGGAGAAACCCGTGCAAGAAGAGTCAGTGAATACCACCAAACTAACAATACTCCAGTCATTGGTTTGTATGAAGGATCTTTCCTTAGATGCAGAAATGATTCGTATGAACTGCTTGGGAACAAGGCNGATGTAATGCGNAAAAANGAGGANATAGTCACTCAACAGCCAGGAACTATTCTTCGCGGGGACTTAACCGCCGCTTGATACTACAATTAGTTCGATTTCTATATCTTCACTGATTGTAGACGAATGAGGAACAATAGTTTCACCGAGTACTGCAAGTACTGTAGAACTTGCAATATCGAGCCTGTTCAAAACTTCGGCGATACTTATCGGGGCATCAGCCTCAACTATACTTGGGCCACCGTCTTCATGATTCACCGTAATTCGCATCAACCCAAGGGAGGCTAGTCAGACTTATGACCAAATCGCAGGTGGCGAACTTACTGCCGAGATCGCATAGCCCGGTATTGCGGTGGATTCGAAATCCACTGTCCCTTGGACTCGGGGGTTCAAATCCCTCTCTCGGCGCCAAATATCACTGCCACCAACCCTTCTTCTCGGACTTTGGTGGTTCTGGAGGNATGTTGCTCAGATTAGTCAACCAAAAAGTACCAACCGAGCCATCTGCAAATTTCATCTCAACACTTCGATCAGCATTTACCTCAGTGATTTCACCTTCCTGACCGTCGAATTGCTCTAATTCAGAACTTAGAGGTGATAACTTATCTTGGATAATCCAAAATTTATCTCCTTCATTGTAGGTTAGATCCCCATCCAACTTTTGCTGATCTTGAGCCATTCCGGTTAACACCAGAGAGATTACTAAAGGCACAGCTGCAACCCCACAAATCATCGAGGCAAAAGGAAAGAAAAAGCCCTCTCCATCTACTCCTATCGTAAATGCAAAAATAATTCCAACCACCAGAAATGAAGCAGGTATGAAAAAATCATTTTTTTCATTGGATTTGATATCCTTTTTCTTGATCCATTCAAATATTGAGAAATATCCAGCACCGATGATAATTGCTATCTCAATTAATTCGAACACCATATTGTTTCAATTCGCTCAATGAATCATTAGAATTGAAGGTTTTCCCGGCACTGGCATTCAATTTAGTATTCAGGGACATCCTCTGCATCTGAGACAATAACAACCTTAGTTCCAGGCCCACATTTGACTTGAGGGCGACCGCCCCACTCTCCTTTCTCACCATTTAGGATTGCAATAGTATCTCCACGCTTCACCGCAGCCGCACTCAAAGGAATGAATTGCTTGAATGCAACAATTTGGGCCGAACCTGTCGCATCCACGAGTGTAGCAGCCCAACGAGTATTACCAACCCCATCTGGGAAGGAATCAATCGACCAAACTCTTGCTACAATACTGACTCGAGTCTCTACATCAACAACAGGTGCAGAATCATCCTCATCGGCTATACTTACTTCTGAATCAGCATCTAGGTTGAGTTGTAATTCGCCCCGCCAAAGGCTAGGTAATGCATTGGANACCTTGACTCGAGTGCCTTCTGCAATAGAGCGGCTAATTTTACTCGGGCCGCCATTGTATGCAGGTTGTACCTTCGCCCGATCGTATCCATCTTGCAACCTGAAATTTACCTTGATTGTACCATCTTGGAGTAGTTCTGGACCCGATAGGCCAATCACTTCTCCTATTGCATCAACCCTAGGCTCAATTTCACCCAATGGAGTAAGTGGCCATGCATGACCTAGACGTTCGATTCTCCTCTCAGCTGTTAATTCTAGATCATGATCTCCTTTAGGACAGAATCCTCTGTATTCACAGCCCTTGCACCTAGCTAATGGATTTGGGTCGATATGAGGTTCTGCAGGCACCCCACCAGCGTCAAAATGCCTCAATGGTGCAGGNTCCGGTGGACAATCNTCTATCGATGGGTTTTCCGCTCTCAAGAGTTGATACAGTTCAGCAATGTCCTTTTGGTAAGTCTCCATCTCTGATATTTCTGGAAGTTTAATTGACTTTACNGTNCCAGTACCAAGNTACCAAATTTCTAGATTGTTGACTTGTTCAGAGCGTGAATGAGATTCCCACCAAAGCCAAGCGTAGAGTCGTAATTGCTCTACATAACTGAAAGAACGATCTCCTTTTCCGATACTTGCCTTGATATCGACTATATTGATCGAGTCATCCCAGCGATATACCAAATCATATTCGCCTTGGAACCAACCCTCTGGGATACAGGTTGTTTGAGTAAATGACTTTGAATCTGGATCCACAAACCAAGGCCTTGTTATTTCCCAAGCCTCACACCAAGTCACTTCGCCTTCGCTTTGGGCAGATGGATGTGGAGAATCCCAATGGAGAGGGAATCCATCTGGTGCAGGGATTTNATCTCGAGCTTCTCCTCTTCTCCAAGATTCTAGTCTAGGGCCGCCATTCGCAGCCATACATTTCTCGACTTCATCGAGATGCATCTTGATTCCTTGATGTATCATTTCTATGCATTCTTCAGGTTCAACATCCTCCAACGAGCCAGCTCTNTTTTGTGTTGATTGCCAATCTTCAACCGCTGCCTCCCAGCACCTATCAAAGTGAACTTCAACTCGTGAAAGAGCCCATTCCATAAGCGCCTCTCTACTAGTAGGCCAGTCTTCTACAGGCCTAGATGAAAGTCTAGTAGCCATCCAATTTCCTTCGTCTTCCCAATCTGGAGCACCATTTTCATTCAATGGTGAAATAAGACTNTCAGNNGCATCNGGAGNAATNAGNGAAGGNGAATCNCGNANAACTCTGCAGATGCANTCCTCNGCAGCATTTCCGCGAATAATAACAGGTGGCATNGGACNNTTTAGNCTCTCTTCNTAGGCGTAATACCACTGACGAGGACAAGCCTTCCAGAGGTTTACCTGAGATGCCGAAAGGCGACGAAAAGGGTCAACACCTGTCGCCTCNNCATCATACGTCNGNACCGGCATACCCNNCTATCTATCTCGAGAGTACATGAACTCAACGATTTAGATATACCACTGTCATCTCTAATCTTTCGTGGGTCGGATGTACCTCGACCAAACAAATAGGTGCATCGATTTCATCGACTAACTCTTCGGCTATCGATAACGGAAGTTCAATTCTTTCATTCTCAGAATCATACAACATGAATCTCTTTGGCAACCCCGTCTCAGAATGAATTTCATCTATCCAACTCTCTGAGTCTTCCTGCCCACAATCAATAGCTCCGAATAGAAGTGTACCATCTTCGGTTAGAATTTCATGTGGAGAAATAGTATGTTCACCTCTACGGATGAAACGGCGACGTAACTGTCCACTGTCTTTGTATGTGGCAGTACAGAACTTCAGGTGGTAGGGATATGGCTCGCGAACCTTGTTATCTTCAGGGTCAGGGGCTCCGATAGATGCTGCCATTACTCGATCTCTCATCCGTGTAGCTAATTCCCCAGAACCTGCTGCTCCAGCAGTAATCTCATCAGATAAATTGAATCCTCGAACTTCCATATTGTCGTGATTGCCCACAGTAATCTCCAATTCGTTCAGATTGAGGAATTGAACAGGCATATCTCGCATAATTTCGAGTAACTCCATCAACTCATTTTCCTTATCTGGCTCGCAAGGAATTTCCACCCCTGTTAACATTCCAGATTCGACACATGCGGCCATAGTTTCGGTGTATTTCTCGGATTCCAAATCGAGGAAGTGGAAGCGGATTTCATCCAAACCGGCTTCGGCGAAATCTTTTGCCCACTCAGCCTTGAATGGAATACTGGTATACATGTGTAAATGGAAATCATCACCGAATTCATTCTTGAGAATTTTACACGCTTCCAAAACTCTCTCCCTTGCCATAACTGGATCTCCCCCGGTAATTCCCGCTCCAGTAGCATTCATCGCTCGGGCTTCTTCGATTACTGCATCCCAGTCTCCAATTTCCACTCTACGTTCATTCGCGAACATCCAATCTATTTCGCGACGATTCTCTGAAAGTGGACAATAATCACACATCCAATGGCAATGACCTGTGATGAACAAAACTAGCTTCGAACCCATCTGACATTGGATACANCCTTCCGTATCGTCAGCGATTGCAGGTTCAGGAAGGTCNGGGACATTCGGAAGCCGAACTGAAAATGTCATGCAGCCACCTCTATAGCGGTCTGTAAGAGCCATTCATGGAAAGCGTAATCTTGTGATAATTCAGGATGGAAAGTCAACGCTAATCTATTTCCATATCTTACTCCGACAACTTCGTTTTCAAGAGTTACCACGACTTCTGAAGTATCTCCAACCTTGGTAAATCTAGGAGCACGAATGAAAACTCCGGGAAACTGCCTNCCAAGTAGTGTTGAATCCAAGGCACTTTGGAATGAATCTACTTGGCGACCGTAGGCATTACGGTCAATCTCGGCGGCGACCAAAGGTTCGCCGCCGTCTTGAGGATCACATAGCAAAATTGCTCCAGCACAAGTACCTAGCACAGGTCTTGTGCTGTCTTCGCGAATCCAACGAAAAATTGCAGGTAAAAGTTCGGAAGCAGAATCGTTCCCTGTTAGTCGCATGGTTGTTGATTCACCCCCTGGAAATACAAGTGCGTGGGGTTGAGCATCGTCTAGATCTGNCGCCTTACGTAATTCGTGTATTTCAATTTCAATTCCAGAGTCTTTAGCCGCTGCATTCAGTGCTGCCATGTGGACATGGCGAGCACCCTGAAGCATGACCAAGCCTACGCGAAGCACGAACCCTGCGGCTAAATCATACTGCTTGAATCCAACCCTTTGCGCGCAGAAGTGCTGAAAGACCGGGAAGCACGCCCAAAGGGCGTGGGAGAATCGCGCATCCACAACTTCGGCGCTGGTCCGGCAGTGCTTCCATTATCGGTTGTAGAGGAGGTTCAGGCGGCTCTTCCAAATCTTCACAACAGTGGTTTTGGGCTATGTGAAATAAGTCAC
>FUFK010041029.1_pt1 | contig 42529 bp, 34 predicted proteins | sample 1021851 | NCBI WGS metagenome assembly FUFK01 (sample SAMEA51879418, study PRJEB19060) | metagenome
ATACACACAAGCTAGCAATACTAGTAATAGTTTTTTCATGTTTATTGTTTTATGATACGTTACTTTTTGAGCTTCTGCGTTTGCCCATACCTACTTTTTTCTTAGCGCGTATAACTTTGCTACGCTCAGCTTTAGTCATTTGACTCCAGGTTTTAGGCGACTTGCTACTTACGCTACGTGATGGTCTACAAACTTTTGTACGTTTGTTTTTAGCAGATCCACAAGGATTACCTTTTTCATCTGTCCACTTTTCTTTAAACCAACGTTTAAGTGATAAACCTGCTTTTGTTTTACGAACAGCCATTATTTCTTTTTACTTTTATTGCCCCAATTTTTAGCACCTACTTTACGGCATTTAGCTATAGCACCACTAGCATAAGCTGATGGGAACACTTTATATCTTTTTTTTACTTTGTGGTAACATGCATCTTTTGGCATAATATTATCTTCTTTTTACCTCTCGGCGTTCAACTTTTCTTCTTTTTATTTGTCTAAATCCACCTGTAGCTTTCCTTTTTTCTTTTTCATCTTTAATTCCAAGCTGCCAGTCTTGCCAACCAGCTCCTATAAAGATTCTTTGCCAGTATTCAAGATCTTGATCTAAAGCTCCTTGAACTTGATCCATTAACAGCAAGGTTCTGTCTGTCGGTAAGTTTGTAGCACCTTCTATTACTCTAGCAGCGCCTCTAATTCCTGGATTATCTAAAGTAATACCTTTTTCTAAAATAGCTTCAGGCGTAGTGTAATCAAACGACTTTAAACCACCGGCTATTTTTCTATACTTAGATCCAACCGGAGGTGCAATGTTTAAAACCTGTACACCCGCTTTTTCGTATTGAGGTCTATCTTTTTTACTTTCAGTGTATAATTTAATACCAACATCTTTAAAAGCAGCGAACACAGCAGGATAAACACCCATACCTCTAATAACTGAATTAGCCATACCATTTGCTAAGTTTATAGCTTTATCGTCTGTAACACTAAGATCTTCGTCAAACGCTGTGGCAAATATAGCTTGCTGCAAAGTATTAAATATTACGTTTTGTGCAAAAGTATAGTAAACTATCTTAGATATATTAGTCTTTGCATCTCCTCGGCTATTTTTAAGGTCAAGAGCGGCTTTTTTTATTATTCTTGCATACTGAGCAGGCGTGTTAGCAAAAGCAAGTACATGTCTACCTAAGCCGCTAGCTTGTTCTGCACTAATCTTATCAGGTCTACTTGACTGTTGAGACTCTTCTGCTGTTTCTCTAAAATCTTGAAAAGCTTTTTTCTCAGCTTGCTCTTTAGTATAGATTTTATTACCGTCAACATCTGTTTCTTTTTCGTAAGTTTTTATTCTATTACGATAAAATGTAGATCCACCAGCTGCAATAGCAAAGCTATCAGCTATTTGTGTAGGCGTAAAACCAGCTTGTAATAATCTAGCTGTAACGCCTCTTACGCCGCCTTTGCCAGCTGCTGTAGCAATATCTCTTTCAATAACGTTTATTCTAAGCCCAGCCCTTCTATCTTTTAAAAAGTCTGAATTAAATAGTTGTGTAAAATCTTTCCAATATTGTTTTTGATTAGAAAAAGCTTTACCTGCGGCAAATATATTATTATCACCAAAGTTTATAAAGTTAAGTGACGATATTGTTTGTAGCACTGCTGATCTAGTATTTAAAAACATTATAGAACCTGTTGCTTGAGCTATAAAGTCTGTAAACTGCTCTGTTATTGTATCGCCTGTACCTATTCTGTTTCTACCGGTTTTCATACGGCGTAACATATTTTTCATTGCATCAGCATAAGGCTTACCGTAAGCGGCTTGTAATTTTAATAAGTTTTCTGGTGAAAATATAACATCAGCATTTTTTTGCCACTCTTCTAAATACTTAGATCTTTTAGTTGTATTAAGACCTTCTAATATGTCAGTAGCTATAGTTCCGCTTAACCAGCCTTCGCCAGGCTTAGCATAGCCATCACCTTTGTTTATTCTTATAAGTTGATTACCAAAAGTTATAAGACGTTTATTTTCTTTAACATGCGTTAATAACTTCTTAAGTTGGCTTTCAGATAAACCTGGTATTTCCATACCTTGTTTAGTCCAGACATAAGCTCTAACAGCTTGTTCAACTGTAAAGCCAGTATCACCAACTTTATTTTTTAATGGTGACTTTTTAAACACACCTTTAATTCCTTTTTCGCTTGGTACTTTTAAATTACTAAGTATTGCTTTATAGTCACTTAACAAAGATATCCTATCAGCACTTATATTAGCCATTGCTTTAGCAAAAGGATCTAATAAGTTTCTTTTGTAAAAAGCCATATCAGCGTTACCTTGCTTGCCTTTGCCCAGTGTTTTATAGAGTAAACCTACAAAATCTTCAGCTTGAGGTCTTATGAGTATATCAAAGCGACCTTTACCGGCACCTTCCATTATAGCTTCTGTCTGTGAAAGCACGCGCGTAGAAGGTATTGCAAATTTAGTAGATCTAGCTATAATGTCGTTAAATTCTTTATTTATATCTACAGAAGCTTTTTGTTCAAAACCAGGTATGTTTGCAATATAAGTGTCTATCATATCTTGCTGAACCGCTGCTTTTTGCTTATCATTAAGCTGCTTATAATCAAGACCTTTACCATTAGAATCTTTAAACAACCTACCACTTACAGTGTCTCGCATATCAAAAGGATCAAACTTTTTCATAGCAGCCAAGTCTCTAGTTATGTCTATAGAACTCATTGTATTTATATTGTCTGATAACTCACTTACTGCTTCTACTTCTTCTCGTGTCCAGTTTTTAGAATCATTAACGTACTTGTCGAACCTTATTAATTTACCATCTTTGTTTAATATTTTTAAATCACCATTATTTACTTTTCTTCTAAACGCTTGGTTTTTAGTTAAAAGTCTAAGTAATCCAACTCTAGTGCCTCTATACATACCGTCTTTAGATATATTATCTAATATCTTAGCATATTGTTTAGGTATTAATATCGCTCTACTTTGTATAAAATTATTTGTATTGTTAAATATATTCTCTAAACCAGCTATAGAAGTGCTAAGTCCAGTGTCTAAATGCTCTAAATAAAAAGGTCCTTTACCAGGCATACCACCTACTATTTTAGCTAAAGCTTTTTCACCAAAATGTATTGAGTTTGTAGATCTAGCTAACTGTACCATATAAGTAAGAGCTTCTTCTCTTTTTTTGCTGCCTTTTGGTGTAGAATTAACAAAATCTACTTTTAAGCTATTTATCAAGTTGAGAGCTATTTCTCTTGCTTCATTGTTAGTTTTATCTAAAGCAGCTTTTTTTATAATTTTTTCTTGCTCTGTTTTATCTTTAGTTTTTGTTAATTTTTCCTTTAAAGTACTTGATCTTGAATAACTTAAGGCTTCTAATGCTTCAACTCTAACTAATTCTGAAAGCTGTGATTGTAGCTTTATAGTATTTTCGCTATATTTACTACTATCAAATTTAAAGTCTAATAAATCGTTTAAAACATCGTTGGTTAATTGCTCGTTTTTAGCTTCTATTTTACTTAAAGCTACGCCTTTTTCATTAACTATTCTTTTATTAGCTTTTGCATCTCCAAAAATATTATAACCAGTACCATCATTTCTGTAATGTCTACCCAATATAAACTTAACTAAAGTTCTATTTTGACCTAATTCACGTGGTAAAAATTCTGCAAAAGTTTTTTGCATTTTAATTATTTGCTTTAGCTCTTTAAGTGAAAAATCTTGTTTGCCTTGATTTTTATCAGAAACTTTAGCAAATAAAGCATCTATATTTATGTCACCGTGCTGCTCAACAAACTTATTCATAAACTCTNNACTATTTTTAATATCGTTAATAGTCTTTTCTATACTTATTTCTTCGTTTGCTACTTTACTTAATTCTGCAAACATTTCTTTTCTATTCATGCCAACAACATCAAGACCATGTCTTTCTAATAAAAGCTTCATTTGATCTATTTCTATTGCAGCAAGTCTTTCACTAGTTGCAGATTTAATGTCTACTAAAACTTGTTCAATGTTAGTGTCAAACTTAGGCTCAAGAGCCTCTATTTTGTTTCTAGTAACTTTGTTAGCAGTGTTTTGAGCATTTAATCTAAGAACACCTCTTAAAAACTCAGGTGACATTTTTTCTAAATCTTCTCTAAACTTTTCAGTAGTTTCTTTAGATATTTCACCTCTAAACTCAGGTTTTAATCTTAAAACTTGAGGCTGAGAAGTAGCGCCTTTACTTCTTCCAGAAGGACTTGTTATAGCAAACTCTTTTTGCGCTGGATCTGTAGCTCTAGGATCTATAAAAGGTTCAAAAAAGTAATCTTTAACTAACCTGTTTTTAACAGTAGCTCTACCTCTAATATCTTTAGAAACAAGTATACCTTCACCCATTTCACCAGCCTCAGACCTAGCTACGTTAAACTCATTTAAAGTTTTCAAAAACGTCTCAGCATTTCTACCTTTTTTAAAATAATTTAAACCTTTTGATCTATGAGAATATTCAACTATTTTACCATCAACAATTTTATCTTCTGTTGTAAAATCTTTAGCCTGCACTATTCTTTGACCAGGTATTCCATATAATACTTCTGCGACAGGGCCAGTAAAGTTTTTGTTTATAAATTCAGGATTTATAGTTTCTACGTTTTCTAGCGTAACTTCTACAGCTTTGTTAAGGTTTTGTATTCTTAAAGCATCTACGTCTCTAGTTATATCAATAGTTCTACGTTGTCTGCCCTCTTCTTGTTCAGATCTTAAAATATTAGCGTCTGCAAACTCTGTCCCAACAACACCTTTTGATATTGAAGCATCTGTATCAAATTTTTCGCTTGCAACATTACCCGACTTTAAAGCGCCTTTCATTTTATTAGCAAGTTGAGAATTTATCCAACCGTATAAAGAGTTATTAACTTTAGGATTAAATCTTTTAACGTGACTTAATATTTCTTTAGTAGTTTCAGCTTTCATAGCTTCCATACTAAATCCTGGTAATCTTTCTAAATTAACTACACTACCATCTGTAGTTCTAAAGGCTCTAGACTTAGACTCGATCATACCATTTAAAAGAGTATATATCTCTGGGTTATTTGATTTATATCCATCAATGTCGTTACCTATGTTATCTAGCTTTTGTTTTGTTTCGGCTGATATTTGTTTTAATTTTACTTCTTTTGTGTCTGATTTTTTTGCAGCAGGCTGTTTAGTAGTAACTATCTTAGCTTTTTGTTTTACATTTCTTATTTGTTGATCTAACTCAATATCACTTATTTCACCAGCATAAAATCTATCTTCTAACTCNTCTATTTTTCTTTNAATCTCTATACTAGCTTTCTCACTTGTTCTAGCTTTATAGCCAGGTGATAATAATTCATTAATTTCTGCAGTATTTTGATTTAATACGTCTTGTTCTGCTGGAGTTAACTCTGCTTTTTCTAATAAATTTTTATTTTCTAACTCAAGTTCTGCTAACCTGTCATTTCTTTGCTTACCGCCGGTGTGTCCTACAGCTTTTTTAGTATTAACGTCAAATATTTTTTCACCTTTTATAACTAAGTTAGATAAAGCTTTATAAGTTGAGCCAATATTTCTACCTGTTGCTAGTTTACCTATAATGTTTAAAAGCTGCTCAGGTGTATCTATTTGCATTTTAACATCAGATTTTTGGCCAACTAACTCTAGAAATTTATTTTTAATTTGACCGTATGCGTTGCTTTCTATTAAACCGCTTCCACCGTTACCTAGCATTTCTACTAGTTGCATTAAGTACTCTTCTTCAAAAGTTTCTTGTTTTTGCTTAGTTTTATCTTTATAAGCTTTTGTTACTTCTTCAAAAACATCTCTACTAGTATTAAGCTTAACAAGAGGTTCTACAAACTCTCTAATTTTTCTCAAACTTTCACGACTATTTAAACCGTAGAACTCAGCAAAAGCGTGACCAATTTCGTGAGGTATTAAACCTGGTTTATATTTTCTAGCATCTATTGTAATAACATGCTTTCTACCACCTTTACCGTCTGATGTTGATTTATGATCTGCGTTTCTACCACCAAGACCTTCACCGTTAAAAGACCAATTTAATTCAATATTTAAGTCTTCACCTGTGTCTTTTTTATGATCTTTTACTATTTTATCAAACTCTCTTCGTCCTTGTTTAGCAGAAATTTCAGAACTTGCTTCAGCTTTTTTATATAAAGCAGCTTCAACATAGTCGTTAGCAAGTTTGTGCTTTGCTACGGCTTCTTTAAAATTTTTATCTAAGACTGAGCGTTCAATTGGATCAGATTCTGCTTCAAGTTTTTTATCAATATCTATTATTTCTTTATAAGCTTCGTTTCTCATGCGAACAGCACCGTCGTAAGTTTTTGCTACGTTTTTCCAGTTAACATGACTATAACCTAAGCCATAACCTGTAATAAAGTGTCCTAATAATCTTCTACCAACACCACCTTCATTAAAACCAGAATCGCTAAAGTTTTCTTCTACAAAAGTTTTAAAATCATCTCTACCTATAAAATCATCTACAACGGCTTCTCCAATACTAGCAAATTCTGAAGCTGGTACTAAAGAAAGACCTGATTTAGCTGGCTTAAAAACAAGCTCGTTTAATCTATGATAAGCAGATTCTGGCACAAAACTCCCACCAAACGCGCTTTTAAAAGCAATATTAGTAAGTCTGCTAGCGGGTATAAAAGCCATACCTGTTTCAAAACCACCATCGCCAAAAATAGTTTCCATTTTAATACCTTCTATAACAGATGATATTCCTAGCTCATAAGCTCTATCTGCAATAGTACCACCTGTTTTAGTAATATCTGGAGATGATTTAACAAAGTTTTGAACCTTTGAACTCATTATAGGTAATGGTTTATTTGTGCCTTTATACTTAATACCTTTTAAATTTTTAGCCATCATTTGCACTTGCATATCTGTAAGTTGCTTGCCTGATTTATCAAAATATTTACCGGTTTTTAAAGTTTGAATACCTTTACCAATATTTTTTATTTTGAAAGCAGCCCCAACAGCCGCGTTAGCTATACCAAACTCAATAGCTAGTCTAGGAGCAACACCAAGAGTTTCACCTACAAANTCTTTAGTAGTTTGCTCAAAGTTTTCTTTTTGTTCTTCACTTAGATCTTGATATATTCCAGTTCTCTGAGTAATATCTCTAACGTAATCTAATGTTTCAGAAGAAGTAGTGTTAAAAGCTTGATTAACTCTTTGTTCTGAAGTAAAAGACTCTGCTACGCTTCTTCCAAAAGAAGTAAAAAACCCGGTTCTTTCTACATCACCAGGATTTATATTTGCTAAATAAACTAAATCAAAAGCGGTTTTTTCACCTTTAAGATCTAAGTATTTTTCAGCTAACTGTTTTATATTTTGTTCGTCATATATACCAACAACATCTTCTTTACCTTCTGGCGCTTTGTACCCCGTAGGCACTGCTTTTATACCATCTCCAAAACCTTTTCTTAACCAGTTATTACTTTTTATATATATATCAACAAGCTCTCTCATTGATATGTTTTTAAACTCAGTAGCTTCCATATCATACTCGCGTCTAAGAGCATTTAACCAGCCTTCTGATAAAATAGGATTATCTCTAGTATCAGATATATCAAATTTTTTATTTAGTATTTTATCTAGTTCTAAATTTTCTTGAAAGTGTATTCCATATGCAGCTTCTAAAGATCCAAAATTGTTTGATTTTTTTTCTAGCAACTGTTCAATTACAGGCCTTACTCTTGAAGTTAAATCTACACTTTCGCCATCTTCAGTATCTTCTGATCCAACAGCTCTAGTTTCAGGGTATAAAAAATACTTAGCATCTTTACCCATATACGTGTCTATATAACCATCGGCTATAGATTTTAAAGAGTTTATTTGATTACTTAAAACTTCGTATTTAGGATCAGTTTGTTTTAAACTGTTCTGCATATTTTGCAAGCGTATAATATGAGAGTTTGTTTCACCTAATTTTTTAATATCTTTAGGTAAAAGCTTTACGCCTTTTTCTCTAGCCATATTAAAAAACTCATCTGCATCTTCGTAGCCTAAGTTTTCAATAAAACCAGAAAGTCCTTCATATTTTAAAGCTTGAACCTCTTCTTCATTTTTTAAAACATGCTCTTGAGATACTTGTCCAACAATTTTATCTACTTGATACTCAGAAAGCCCAATAGCTTCAGCGCTAGTTACGCCGCCAAATCCTAAAACATTTGCATCTTCACCTAAAATATTTCCTTCGGCGTCTCTAGCTTTAAAACCACCTAACGCTAATTGCTTTAACTCGTTATAAGAATCTAAATATGTTTCGTCTTCAAGAAGTCCATTGGCTATGCTATTATTGTTTTTGATGTAAGTTCTAATGCTAGACTCAAACTGTTTTCTATATTTTTTATTTTCTTTGTANGTATNAATAGCNTGTTCATCAGAGTTTTCTGCTATCCAATTNTTTAAACTTTTAAACCTATTAAAGCCAGTTGTAATATTAAAGTTTGTNGTTTGTCCATTAGGNGCTTTTATAGATAAAACATCTGGAGTATTGTTTACTTCAAAACCATCTGGCTCTAAAACATCTTTATACTGATCAACTATTTTTTCAGCATTACCAGGTCTACCTACTTTTATATCGTTTTCAAAATCTAAAACNTTGTCTTTGTAAACTAAACCGTATTTNGGTTGTTTTTTAGGTGGATCTGGGGCTACATAAGTTTTAACAGGCGCAGTGCTTTGCACTTTCTCACCTGATATATCTGTATCTAATATATCTTGAGTAGCTTGTAAACTAAATGGATCAGTTCCTGTAAAAGCCGAAGAACCAAGATCCAAGTCTAAGTCCATACTCTCTGGTGCTGCACTTACCGACGGCGCATCCGCACCCGCTACACCGTCTGTTGTCTTTACTGGTGGATCAATACTATCTTCTTGTTCACCATTTACAAGAGTTACTTTTTTATCTTTAAAATCGTTTAAAAAGTCAGCTTCACGTGCTTCAGAAACATTATAAAGTTGTCCTTCTATTTCGTATTGCTTAACAGCCATTTAATTTAATTTTTAGTTATAATCGTTATTTACTGAGTTTTCTTTTCTTTTTTTCATTTCAGCATCAAAAGCAGCTTTATATTTAGAGTCAATATTATCGTTCCACTGACCAGTTTCTAAAGTTTTTCTTAATCTATCACTGTATATTCCAAAAACACTTTGAACGTCTGATCTAGTAGTTTGTATATTTGTATACGCTTCTGCTATTTCTTTTGATACTGTTGTCCCTGATCCAAATTTAGATCTAGCTATGTTTTCTAAAAACTCTCTTCTACTTCCAGCATCTGTAATATTAACTAATGACATTTGAGGTATTTCATCATCACCTGTTTGAGTAAATACCTGAAGCCTTAGATCAGGACCAGTAATATTACCTTCTTTGTCTTTTAATTCACCTACTTTAGTATATTTCACGTCTGTTATTGGCTTACCGTTAAACTCTCTACCTCTTAATAGCGTTAAAGTATTTCGAGCATCGTTACCTTCTAAAATACCACCTTCTTCACCTTTTTCATATATAGGCGAGTCTTTTAAAATGCTTGAAGCACCAGAAGTAGCAGCGTTAAATCTACTAAATATATTTTCCATAAAACCTGTTACAGTAGCATCTCCAATATCTTCATCATCAATTCTTGAAGTAGTTTTTGTATCTACAGGTATTGCGCTTTTCACAGCATGACCATTTTCGTTATAATAGTAAGCGCCTTCTCCAAACTGAACTTTATATTTATCTATAGAATATTGTTTAACTAGTTCGTTTTTAATATTTAAAGGTATATCTCCACCTATTTTACCATTAGCACCTACTTTTTTAAAGTCTTCTGCTTTATAGCCCCTAAACCCATCTGCACCAAAGCCTAATATATATTTACCAATAGGAGTTTTTACTGTAATTCTTTCACCACTTTCACCAAATACAGCATCTTGATACAAAGCTTCTTTATTTTCATTATATTTATCACTAAACGCTACTTGATTAGCGGCGCTAGTAGCTGCAAAATCTATTTTTTTGTAACCTCTTTCGCTTACAATTTTTTCTTCAGAGTCTGAAGTTATAATATTACCAGTTCTAGTGCTTTTATATTGATTACTTGTATCAACTTCTAATATATCATCAGCAGTTATTCTAAAATTATCTAAATTAGCTTCTTTGTTTATTTCTGCAAAATTATCTTGCAGATCTGCTCTTGGAGGAAAGTATTTATTAATAAGGTTTTCTTCTGTTAAACCTTCTGTTGGTATAAAAAAGTCATCAGCAGTCATTGTAGGTCTTGCTTTTGATTCAATTTTAGATTTTATATCAAAATCTTCAGATTCAACTTGACTAATAGTTTCTTTAGCTTGACCAAAAATAGCCTCTTTACTTTCTCCTTTAAAGTCAACATTGTAATTTCTTACATATAATCCCGCCACTTCATTACCATTTTCATCTTTACCAAAACCAAAAGTAGCATTGCCTTTGCTTATAGACTCAGCTAAACCATCGGCATAAAGACCTCTACCGCTTTCTGCTCTTGCAAACTGTGTTGCTCCTCTTTGATTAGAAGCGTTGAAGTAATTAGCCGATGTTTTTAATAAAGTTTCAGCTCCATTTCTTCCGTCTATTATTCTCGCGAGCCTTTCGTTAATTTGATTAAATGTTTGAACATCACCGTCTCTTCTAGCAACGCCTGCTTGTTTAGATAAATTGTCTAAACCAAAACCAGTTCTAATTGTTTTATTTAAAGTTCTTATAGCTGGCCCTTCAAAATTTATATCTACACCTTCTTGAGCTGATAATCCATCAACACTACTGTCAAACTCATCAGCTAACGGTTTTGGTTTTTTAGGTAATTTAAAAGTAGATTCAAAACCTTTTTGAAAAGCCCCATAATCTACTATTCCTTCAACAGGCGCTTGATAGCTACCTGCCACTGTTCTAGTAGGTGAAGTTGTTAATTGTTTTGCCATTGTGTTGTTTTATTTTAATTAAATGTTAAGCCCTCAAAAAATGGTTTATCTGCTTGTAAGTTTCCTATGCCGCCTACGGCAAGGCTAGTTACGCCTCCTAAAAAAGATCCAAAACCTGCCATTGAAGCGCTTTTAGCCGCTGCAGCCTGTTGACTTGCAGCTCCAGCCATAGCTGATAACCTATTAAGCTGTTGCATTTCTCTTGCCTCTTGTTGTTCAAAAACAAATGTTTCGCCTTTTACTTTTGCTTGAGCTAATTGTTGTTCTAGTCTCATTTGTCCTTGCGCTCTTAGTCTTTCGTTTTGAGCTTCTTGCTGAGCTATACTAGCCGATATACCTTGTTTACTACTTAAAGCCGCTTGAGCAAGAGCAGTTGCACCACCAGCACCAGAACCAGTAGCTCTTAATGTGTCCAACGTACTAGCTAATGAAAGATCTGTTTGCTGTGCTTGCATTTCAGCTGCTTGTGTAGCGACAGTTAAATTAGCAAAAGGATTACTAAGCATACCTTCAACTCCAGCATAAGGGTTTATAACCTCTTGTCTTTCGCCTTCAAGCTTTTCAATTTGCTTCATTAACTTTCTCTGGCGTCTTCTGGCTCTTCTAGCTGCTCTTGCACCTGAAATACCGCTAATTAATCCACCTATCATAATTTATTAATATAAAGATTGTTCGTAATTAAAACCTACTGAAAATAATTCAGCATGCTTTTTTCTATTTGATGTTTTATCGTTGTTAACCGGTTGGTGCTCTAATGTTGTTTCTGCAAAGAAACCTTTTACACCTGTTGTTGTAAGAGCACTGATACCAGTTATAGTGCTAGTGTCATTAATAATAACATTAGCATAATACTTTTTTTCTAGTGGCGTAAAACCAGCAAAGCTAGTTATACCAAATTGATTTGAGTATCTACCTGTAATATTTCCAGGTATTGGATATGCTTTGTAGCTGTTGTCGTCATCAGCTGGTGAAAACATGTCTATAACTTTCCAGTTGTTTGTACCTTCGTAGTTTATTGTTTTGTAGTGTTTAACTAGTGAAGGATTTTGGTTACTTATAATTGTAACTGTACTTGGCTGAAACTGCTCATAAAAAGTATTTTTATCTTCATTAGAATAATGCTTGTATAAGTCAGCGCCGTTCCAAGTGTAAAAATTACTAGCTATACTTCCGCCAAAACGAGGGTTATATGTTAAAAACGAAGTCCAGCCATTTACCTTGTCATCAAAAGCTAAAGTTTTAAACTTTGTTAAAGGATTTATAGGTTTTGTTAAAAACTCTTGTGTTGGTATAAAAGTTAAAACATCGTCAGCAAATACTCCAATATTTCTAGAAACAGTAATTATATTGTTTCTAACTGCAGTAACTACAACAGTTTTGTTTTTTATTTCTTCTGTTTCTACAGCCATACCTACTAATATTTTACTATTAGAAGATTTTAACTTTATTTCTTTAGTTCTAGAAGTTTGATCAACAACGGCTGTAGTTTTTACGTTAAACGTTTGTTTGTTTTGCTCTACTGATCTATTTAAATCTAAACTTAATATATAGCTTTTAGCGTGTAAGTCGTACATGCCATAAATTCTATTAGATATCTGTAGGTTTTCTCTAAAAAAGCTTTTCATACCGTAAGACGATATTTCTGTTAAACCGTCTCTAGAAAGTCTTAAAACAGCTGCTCTGTCTTTATCTACAAAGTATTTTCTAAACCCATAAACAGCAAAGCTTTCTGGATTTTTACCAATACCATATTCACCTAAATAAGGTGACACTTGGCCTATAACTACTTTAGCCGTAGTTGACAGACTAGCTCCTTCAGCTGTAAATATAGCGTCTTTATCTATAAGAGCGTTGTATACTTTATTTTCTTGAAATATAAGTAAGTTTGTATCTTCTGCGTAAAGCTTTTGTATTGATCCGTAAACAGAGTCTACTGCTTTAGTTATACTTTCGCCTATAGAAAACTGATTAGTATTGTTAACACCTGTTCTAGAGTTAAATATACCAGAGTATATCATAGCGTTTTTTCTATGATTTCTATCGTATTTTTTATCAACGGCGTAAGCCTTAACACCAAAGTCTACTGTTTTCTCGTTAAAACCACCTTTTATTCTAGACTCTTCTATATGCCACTCTTTATTAGCAGCGAAAGGTGTTGTAAGGTAAGGTGTTGGGTTTGAAAAAGTTAATGTTACACCTTTTTCTAGCTTTTGAGCCTTGCTAAGTGTTAAAGTAGTACCGCTTACAGTACAAGTAATTTTCTCAGTTATACCAGGCCCATGAACAGTCATATCATCTACTATATCACTATTAGACGCTGTTATTATAACAGTAGGACTAGCAATTATAATACCATCACCATCTACTTGAACAGAAGCAACTTCAGCAGTAGTAACAGTAGGCTCTTCTCTTAGTATGAAAGTGTTAAAATATTTTATTTTTAATGTTAAAGGCATTTACTTATATATTACTTGTTATATTATGGTTTTACTATGTGTTAAGAGATCTACACAAGAACACTTTACCTATTTCTGCAATAAAGTCTCCACTAAAAGCATTTCCTAAATTTTGACCAGATACTCTTATTTCATATAAAATATTATATGTAATTCCCCCTAAAGGAATAGTATCTCGAGTTTTGTACATAAAAGTTCTAGACTCATTAAACCCTCCTTGTCTTTCACTAGGAATAGCAACACCAGAACTTTCGTTTTCACCATCCCCATAAACTCTAAAGTAACCTACTTGTTCTATATCATTACCAAAAGGCAAAGTACCTATACCTTGGTCTCTATTCCATAACTCTTGATTTGGATCTATTTCTGAAATAAGCGTAGGTAAATAAGCATTACCACTTTCTTGGGTACCAGGAAGACCATCAATATCTGAGGCTAAACCAACTTCAGAAATTGTTCCACCAGTTTGGCTGTAAAGATCACCTCCAGCTACGGCCTCTGTAGCGTATATATATCCTCCAGGATGCTTGTTATCTAAATCAGTAGTTTCAGAAGCTAACCAGTGGTTTTGATAAACTCTACTAAAAGTAGAACTAACAAAAACACCGCTAGGATCATCGACTGGAATTGAAAAAGACTCTTCATATCTAATAATTCTAGGAACTTCATCAATAAGTTTTAATCCAAAAGCTGTTTTATTTCTCACTCCATCTGGGCCTAAATTACGAACATGAGAAAACAAAAATATACCTGTTGTTTCTAATGGATTTTCTATTACTGTCATACCACCGTCTATTTGCTCTTGAGTTAAAAAATTTGACCAATAGTTGTTAAACACACCATCAGAATAATTACCAAATGGCGAAATTGTACTATTAGAAGACTGCGAGACATTAGTACTTGATCTATCAAAAAGATTTACAACTTGATTATTTACATCTGTAAACTGAGGACTACCTCCATTAATTAAATTATTTCCACTAGGCTCTATAACAATAAGCCCGTCGTTTACAACTAAAAACAAATTGTGAGGAAAAGAAAGTCCACCAACTTCAGGCCCGTTTATATCATTAGATATAATTCCAAAATCATTAGAGTCAATAACTTCTATTTGTAAATTAGCTGCAAAAGTACCAGGATGTAGTTCTGTCAAAGATATATCACCAGTAGCGTTATCTATAAGTACTTCAGGTCTCACGTTGCCATCAGTGTCAAACAACACTTGTTGTCTTTGAACAGTAATGCCACTTCCTGGCGGAACTATTGCAAGTTGATCTGTAGTTGAGTCGCCATTTACATCAAAACCCATTGTAATAAGATCAGCAAAATCATTACCTATACTTGCATCTTGATAAAACAAGCCTAGTTGGTCATTAGGGTTTCCAGCTGAACTACCATTTGTTGCGGTAAATTCAAAAATAACTGTGCCGGGCTCAGCTCCAATTGTTGTAAAGTTGTTTGGCGTTGCTGAAGTATTAGGAGCTACGTTTTCAAGAGATATACTAGCTTGTAATATTTCAATTTCACCGTCATTGTTTGTAACTTCTATTAAAAAGTCGTAGCCAATAGGAAAGTCATTAGGAAAATAAACAAAGTTTCCGGTGTTAAGTTTTGGTTTTATTTTAAACTTATTATCGTTTGGATCTAATATTATAACAAATCTGTCTACTTCTATTGGTTGTATTGGCGTACCTGAATTACTAATCATACGTCCTTGTTGAGAAATAATTTTACAAAAAGTAGATATGTTATCAGAATCTACTTCAGGATTTATCTGACTAGGGCTAGTTCCAGCTGTTAATTCGTTTTCAAATTGATCTAATAGTTGTATTGTTGCAACTTCTTCATTGTTCCAGCTTCCGTTGCTATCAAAATAATTAACACTTTCATTAAAGTTTATATTTAATAAATTTAAACTTTTTACAGTACTAGGAAAAGAAACTGCTTCGTTTAACTCATGTACAAGACCAGCTGTTGATGTTTCGTAATATATATCTAAAACAGACTCAAAAGGTTTTGTTTCAAATACAGATATTCTATCTTGAGTGCCATATTTATAATTATAAACTTTAACATCTATAGTTGTTGGTATAGGACTAGCGTCTAAACCTAAATTCACTTCATCAATTGCTCTATCACAATCAAGTGTAAAAACATTAGTATCTTCAACAAATTTAATTATTTTAACTAAGTCTTTATTTTTACCTTTTAAATAATTTCCAACTTTAAAACTAACAGCATAAGCAGCTCCTCTTGTACCGTCTGTATCTTCCCAAGTTAATGTTTTATTTTGATTTTTTAGTTTTAACGTATCATCGGTTGTTGTTTGTATAGTTTGAGTAGTACCAATAAAACCAGAATCTACAGAAGCACCAATAAAATTATTATCATCACCGTAAGGCAGCTGAGCCATTAAGGTATTTTTATTTGACTCATAAACAAAATCAAAAACATTTTCGTTATCGTTTTTAAGACCTTGCTCTTTAGCTGTACCTATGCTTATAACGTCTATTAAATCTGCGTCGCTTTGCTTTGATAGAGCATTAGCATCTGTAGCTGAGTGACCTTCAGAAGCATTTGTTTTAGCAGGTATAACTTTTGGATATACTCTGTTTTTACTAGTACTCAAGCCTTGTTCCTGTGTATTAGTAAACTCTATATCTCTAGTAATTTTATTTATACTATCAGATGTTATTGGTATATATGTTTTATCTTCATCTTGATCATTGTCAAAGCTAATAGCACCTGGAGCATACACGTTGTAATACTCTTGTTCTGCTTGTTTTACTACAACTCTATAAGAATACCAACCATGCGGCGTTAAGTTATATTTAAAAAATCCGTAAGTATCAACATTAGTAAAAACAGGTGAAGATGGATCTCCTGTGTAGTTTTGATACAACAAAGAAGCTGGTCCTTCTGTATACAGGCTTAAGTTGCCGCCAGCAGATTCTATAGCTAATATTTTAACAAAGTCAGTGTCTTGACCTTTTAAATAATCACCAACTTGAAATAAATCTGTTTGAGTAAAGTTTTCAATAAATAATCTAAACATACTAGAAAAATCACCACTAGTGATAGCTGTTTGATTAGGAGTTACAACAGCTGTAGCCACTGTAATATTTACAACGTCATTAGCAGAGCCTACGTTTACTGGAGTAGAAGCACCTATTAAATTACTTTGAAATATACTTTCTTCAGTAGTAGTAATACCTTCAATAGCTCCTGTCGTAAAGTTTAAGCTTACTTTATGTATTAATGTTAAAGTCGCAGGGTTTGAAGAAGTATTAATACTATAACGTAAAAAAACTTCATTGTAACCTGTTAATACAGTTTGAAGCGTAGCATCTAAATATAAAAAGTCACTTACGCCTTCTTGAACTCGGCCATAACTAACTGCTGAATAATAAAATAGTTCACCTAATAAAATCCCAGTACCACTTTGGCCTCCACCTTGTAGGTTGGGATCTGTAGCAAATATAGTTTTAAAAAGGTTATTTGCGTATGTTACTGTTGATATACCATTTTCGTTAATAGGTATAAAAAAACTTTTTGCATAAGCATTAGGTATTTCTTCATTAAAAGTTATAGTAAGAGCATCACCACAGTAGTTTTCATCACCAGGAGACTGATTTGCTATAACAGTGCCTCCTGCACTATTAGGATCTGTAGAATCACCTACATCCCAAGAGCTACTATTAAAGTTTTGATCTTTAGCCGCAATATTTATAGAACTAATGCCAGATGCTGAGGTTAAAACAGGTGACTGTCTACCAAACTTATCTGACAATACAACACCTATTTCATAAGTTCTTCTTTGTTTTACAGAGTGAAATGGATATTCCTTGTGTAAGTAATAATTGTTAAAATCAGCATTACCAAAAGAAGCTTCTGTATCAAACTTTGCGCTTGTACCTACAGAAAAATTAATTCCAGGAGCTTTTTGCCCTGCTTGAGTAGGCAGTTTTCTTTGTTCTACATAGTTACCGTAAACAACTCTATTAGATATTATTTCTTGAGCTTTAGCGTTTAAAGGAACATTATCATAAACTCTAGTTAATTGATCTTGAGGAAGTGTTTTATACGGAAGTGTTGACTTATATTTAAACTGATAAACACCATTTACGCTATCTGTATCGTCAATATCTTTTAATTCTACAGCTCTTATTAAATTGTTCTCTGATTCTTTATATAGTATTTCTATCGCTGTTATATCTAAATCAGTTTTAATTTTTCTAGAAGGTAATATTATGTTTAAGTTAACAGCTGTAACATCATTAACCATACCATCGGCAATACCACTAGTGTCTTGAAAATATACTTCACCTTTTTTAAATACTTTTTGAAGTTGAGTTATATTGTAGCTTGTTGTTTTAGGTATAAAGCATATTTGCGTAAAAGGTGCTATTGTAGAATATTCACCGTCAATAAATTTATATCTATATGAAAATCTAACAAATTTTTCTTTTAAAAAATCTTCAGGGAAATCGTTTTGAGAGCTAAGCTCCATTGAAGAAGTAGGATGTACATTTGTAACGTTTCCAAAGTCGTCTGTAGTTGTTGCTTGTGGATTACCGTTTAAAGTAGTTGTATCATAATCTAATAACAATGCAGGCATAAAAGGAGCAAACTTAGCAACACTTACTTTATCTTCTTTGTTATAGTGCCCTAGTATATTTTGAGATATATTAGGAGGGTTATCAGCAGCTATAGAAACATTTATTTTTCTAGGCTGGTTTAAGCCGTCTGTAAAAAACAATAATCCTTCTAGTAAATTAACGCCTGTTATTAAATGTGTTTTACTAAAGTTAAAAAATAATCCCTGAGCAATTAAAACAGTCTGAGGAAGTAAATCGTCATCTGCTTTTGTTGTCATAAATATACCACAAAATAAATTATCTCCAGTCCGTAAAGCAAATTGTTCTGCAGTTTCAGGACCTAAAACACCACCAACAAGACCAGTATCTTCAGGGTTTGGACAAGTATAGTTTGTGACAAAATAAAATATTTTATTATTTTTTTCGTCAAAAAAGCAACCTATATTTTCTAGATTACTGTATTGATCAAGTACAGAATTAATAATTTTTGTATTACCAAGAATATTTTGTATTGATCCTACGTCTGAGCCTTCTGAAGTTGTGACTTGTATGTTTTGCGCGCTGCGGTACTCTCCATTAGGTAAAATTCTATCATCAATATCTTGATTCATTTTACCTTGAAGAAACGTCTTTTTATCTTCAGCCATGTACTAGTGTTTAATTTGTTTCGATTTATTTCTCATAACTTGTGTAAGCTCTGAGAGTTTTAGATTAGATAACCTGATCTTAGCGTTTCTAAGCGCTGCTCTGCGTTCTTTTTTATATCTTTGTACTATATACTCAGATATATTTCTTTTAACTGCTAAAACGTTATATGCGATATGCTTATATAAAGCTTCTTCAGCTAATTTATTTACTTTCATTTCAGCATCAGTACCAAGTCCGTCTGAAATATACTCAAGCACAATAATTTTACCTGATAAGTCGCTACTAAAACTAAAGCTACCAGTTCTTTCGTTAATTGTAAAAAACCCGTTTACTTGTGTAGTTTCTGGTGTAGCACCATATCTTTGTCCGTAATCACTTCTTAAATAGTCAGCTGTAGTTAAATATAAACTGTCTTCAGAAGATAAATCACCTGTTATATTCTTAGTATCAAAATCTTTCCAACGTTTTTCTGTTACAGAACTACCTTCAACAGCGTTACCGTCAGCGTCAAATACATAGTTATAGTTATCATCTTGAAGCATTGGCTCTGTTGGATTTGTAGTAAGCGAAGTTGGGTATATAATTCTACGTACGCCTGAACTATCTATATAACATACTTTAACATAGTTAACATAGTCTTGAGGCATTGGCATAGATAATGATGGCCCTAACTCAACTTCTTGCAGCTTAACAGTTTTAAGTACATCATAGCTAAATTCTTGTAAACCACGTTTAGCGTGAAATACAACATCTGATTTAGCAACGTGATCTATTAGTTTGCCATCACCTACGTATGCTATCATAAAGTTATCTACAATATCTTTAATAGAAGTATATTGATATGTGCCAAAAGTATTATCTAGCAGCTCAACTTTAACTACGTCGTTAGCAGAAAGCGTAGAAGATATAGTAAGTGTAGCTCCAGATATACTAAAAGTTGTTATTTCAGTATTATTAACATATACTCTAACTTGGCTAGCAGTAGGTGTTGTTTCAAAAGTAAGTGTAAATGTAGAAGTTGAACCATCAGCAATAAATGTCTGAGACCCATTATAATAGTTTTCTTCTGTAACTGTTCCTAATAAACTCATATTATTGTTCTTGTTGTGTTATTGATTGCTCTTCTTGCTGTGCAGCTTGTATTACAAGTGGATCTTTTATTGTAACACCAAAGTATTTAAGTATACCTAATATTAAATCTGACTCATCTGAAGCGTGTAATCTAAAATTACTACTATTTATAGCGTCGTAAGTATATACTGGTGTACCAAAACTAGTTGTATCAACAGTTGAAATCCAATTTGGATCTCTAGGCTTAGCTATATAATATAAATCTACTTTATTTATAGTATTTGGAAACACATATAATAAGTCTGCAGAATAATAATATACTGGAAAAGTTGTTGATGGTGCCGTTAGTTTTGAAGAAAATAAAAACGGCAATTTAGATTTATCTATACGCTCTATATCTGTAAACTCTCCGTTTACTTTTAAACTTAAAGTTGCGTATATATTGTTTAAAGCTTGTGTTACTGTAGTTCCAGATATAATTGTAGAATATCCTGGTGTTTCAAAATAAGTGTTTGTAGAATCTATTGTTAAAGTTGTTAGATCACAAAATGGATCAAGCTTGTCCATAATTTTTCTAGGTATGTCACCATATCCTTGTGCGCCTCTTCCACCTGTTTGTTTAGCTACAGCTCTGTTGTATTCGTAAAACGCTCTATCAAGTAACTCTAGTTGTACAACTTTAGCTATTTTATTAAAGTTGTCTGGCGTCATATAGCCGCTACCTTTTTTGTTTAGTATAGATAATACTGTAGTATATACTTTATTTACGTCAATCGCCATATTTTTATTTTTATTATAGTAGTATAGCCACCATTATAGATGGCTACACCACTTATAATAGTTACGCTATTTTAGCTTTTTTTCTATTGATTTGAAAATTTCTACTCCTTCGTCTGTTTTTAAGAAAGCAGCAAAAGCAGAGTATGGATTTTCATCAAAAGGCACGGTCATTAATTTTTTGTCATTTGAACCCCATGCAAAAGTTCTTTGATCTTGTGATAATTTAATAACACCCATCTCAGCAGCTTTAATAGCTAAGTTTCTAAGCATTACGTTTTCGTCGTTTACTAGGTCTAAAAACAATATTGGATTATTTCTAGCAAACATATACAAGTCTCTTTTAAGTTCAGCAGAACTCATTTTATCAACAGCAGATCCTAATTCAACTCTAAGTATTGCTTCTGCTTGATCAACTTCAATAGACATAGCTGTATTTAAAGCTTCCATTTCAGTTTCAATGCTTACTAAATCATCTTTAGCTTCAGCTACATCATCTTTTTCTTGATATACGTAGCCTTTTCTAGGGTGATATAAACTTAATAGCTTTTGTAGTGGTTGATTTGTTTTTGGAACATAAAGACCTCCNTTTTCAAATATAATATGACCTAGTATTGCTTTATTATCTTGCTCGTCTACAAAACAAGATTTTTGATTACTTGCATATCTTATTTCTCTGTTATAACCTTTTTCCTCGTCAAACCATAATAATGGTTTTCTAGGTGTAGATTTAGATGATAAAACATAAGTTAAAGGATCTCCTCTACCTACTAAAAAGTATCTTCTGTCTTTAATTTCCCAATTTGGTTTAGATGGTGCAGTTTTTACTGCCACCGGTTGAGGTGCAACCTCAATATTTTCTACTGCTTTAGCTTTTTTAGCCATAATATAATATAATTAAATAGTTTGTAAAGTATGACAATAGCTTCTATATATAGTTAGTAATAGGCTAATGTCACGTTAAATAAACCTAAGGGCGCCGTAAAGACGCCCATAAGTTTAAAGTTTAGTACAGCATTATGAGAATGCAGCACCGATTGCAATTGTTGAAACTGCACTAACTTCAGGTGTAATATATGATGTAGCTCCTGATAAGTCATCTGCAACAACAATAAAGTCAGCATCTGGGGCTTCTTCTTTGAAAGATGCAGAGCTAGCGAAAGCTTTGATTATACCTTTCATAGCAGCTTTGTGAGTNTTAACGGTTCCAAGAGTTAAAACAACTTTATCGCTGTTTGTAAAATCTTGTCCGTCAGTTACACCACCAGCAACTCTGATTTGAGGTATAAAAAACAATGTTAACGTGTCGTCTGCAGTTGGATGCATGCCAAGAAAGCTAGACAATGGGAAACAAGCTGATTGAGCTGAATCATCATCGTCGGCGATAGTGGCCTGTGTTCTGAAATATAAGTATTTTTCCATTTCTGTTTAGTTTTTAAAGATTAATATTATGATTCTTTTAATAATACAAAGTTATTAGCTCCTTGAACTACTAAACATCTTTCAGACAAATAGTGTACTTCCATTACGTCATCTCCTGTGTAAGAAGCAGAACCAACAGAACCAGTTACCCAAGACTTCATTCTTCGGTCGTCAGTTTGTGAAGTTCTATATCTTACGTGTAAGAAAGGACGATTCATGTTCTTACCTAATGACTGATCGTAAACAGTTGAAGTTCCAGCAGGAATTAAAATTCCAGAGATATCTCCAAATCCGCCACGAGCAGCAGCATCGTTTAAGTATTTCCAGTCTGACTTGTAGAAATCATAAGATCCTCTACGGAAAGCAGAGAAACCTAAGTTTAACGCCATGTCAGCATCGTTTTGGAAAACACCAAAAGAAGCACCACTTTGATAGTTAGCATTTAATCCAGCTACCATATCATCAATAGTAAGAGCTAATTCACGATTAACATATAACATATTTTCTTCAATAGCTCCTTGCTTATCTAGATTTTTTAACAAGTTGTCAAAATCATTAAGTGAAGCTAAATCTTCATATATGTTACCTCTTGAAGTTACAGCTGCAAAAAGACCTTCAGATCCGTTTACATTACTAACATGATCAGCAACACCAGAAGATGCTTCTGTCAATTCAGCTTCAATCATCATAGTTTCTAAGTAATCTTCAAAACGCAAGCGAGTTTCGCCAGCAGCTTTTAAGTACCAAGAAAATCCAGTTTGTCCAGCTTCGTCAGTAGTTTCAACCCACCCGATTTGAGCAGTATCAGAACCATCAATTTTAAAGTGATCTTTAATAATCAAAGGTCTGTTGCTAAATTGAGTAAATGAAGGCTTAAGCTCACCTGACATAGAAGAAGAACCTTTTGCAAATTCAGAACCATAAACAAATACGTTTATTTTATCAGAATCAGCAAAAGTAACTTCACCAGAATTAAGCTCGTCTTGAGTGTAAGGCTTAACTGTAAATGTTTGATTAAGTACAGCAGAAACGTAGCACTTAAGAGTTTTAAGACCAGTAGCGTTATCAGTTACAATAACAGTATTACCTACTCTTAAAGAGTTGTTTAAAGCACTTCCTAAAGTACAAAGACCAGAAGCAGCAGTAGTTACAACTACAGTAGAGTTAGCAGTTACGTCATCATTTTTGTAAGCGATGTGTAGTCTATTTTGCTCAGACCAAATTATTTGATCAGAGGTCATAGGCATTTCAGCGCCCACCATTTGTAAAAATCCTCCGATTGTACGGTTTCCGTAGCGCTCTACTTCTTGCTCGTACAACTCAGGTAGATATTGTTGTGCCCATCCAGCAGTGCCACTTGACGTAAAGTCAATGTAGTTTTGATCACTAACTGTAAGACTTGGTGAAGGAGTTAGCGAGTATGAACCGGCTAATCCTAAAGATGTGTTAAATCCCATTTTTTAGTTTTTTAAGTTGTTTTTATTTTTTTCTAATTTTAAATTTCAACCTTGAACTATCTTCACCACCTAATACTTTAACTTTCATACCGCTTGCGTTTACAACTGGTTTAACAGTTCTAGGATCCATGTCAATATTTTTTGACTTGATAGCAGTATTCTTTATAGCATCAGCTTTACCTTGCTCATAGAAATGTGATACAATTTTATCAATATTTCTACCTGCGTATAAAGCTTTGTGATAACCTGCAGCGTCTTTCATCATATCGTTTTCGTCGAGGAACTCCCTCACGAAGTTAGATATGTCGCTCTGGTAATCCTTAGTAGCAGCAGCATCTCTTACATTGTACCTATATTTCTTGTCTCCAACTTTAAAATCAAAACCTTTGAAGTTTTCGTTAAAAACATTATTGGTAGTTTGCTCAAATTGCTTATACTGCTTTTGCTGGATTTCACTAGCGGCAGATTGTTTTTGGTTGTACTCGTTATAAAAGTTAATAGCATCTTGCTGGTCTTTAGACAACTTAGAACCCAACTTGACTTCCTTGTAGTATTCGTCTTTCATCCCATTAAGAAACTTCTTAGCTTTCGCAACTTCTTCTTTCAAAGCCAACTTCTTTTTTCTAATATCGCGCTGTTCATCTAAATCTTCGTCAAATGAAAAGCTATCTTCAATTAAAAAATCAATCTCGCTATTATCTAAGTGAGACTTGGTTGACTTGTAATATTCTTTTAATAGTGTGTTGTTATCTACATTAGAGTAATCAGCATTTAGCCTTACGTACTCTTCAATAGTACCACCCGTTTCTTCCATAAACTTTACCAGGCTTTCTATATTTTCTGGTAGTTTTACTTCTGGTTGAGGTGTAATTTCTTCTTTAGTAACTTCTTGTGTTACTTCAGCGACAGGTTGTTCTGGTTCGTCGGTTACTTCTTGTAAGACCTCTTCGACGATCTCTTCTTTTTGCTCAGTGACTGGCTCTTGCGTTTCTTGTGCTTGCACCCGCACTTCTTCTTTAACATCTGTCTTTTCGTTTTTGTTTTGAAACTCTTTTAGTTTTCCTAGGTCTAATTTAATAGTACCATCTTCTTTAACTTCTTTATATGAAGCATCTTGTTGAGGTGTTTCTTCTACAGCTTTAGTTTCTTGAACTGTTTCTTCTACTACCTCTTCTATAGGTTGTGTTTGTTCTGACATGATAAAATATTATATAATTGTTTGTTTATTTTCAACGCGGCTCGAACTGTTCAAGTCCAAATCCACCTAATGTATCTTGTCCTGCGGACTCAAAGTTTTTAGGCGGTGCGTTGTTTTTTCTTTGATCTATAAGCTCACTTTGTTGTGATGCTTGTATTTTAGTTCTTTCGTCTTTACGGTCTTCCTTAAATTTATCTTTTTCTTTTACAACAGCAAGCTGTGCTTCTTGTAGTTGTCTATTAATTTCAAACTCGTACTGCATTAACTCTTTTTTAATTGCAGCCTCTCGTTCCATTTTAGCTATTTCAAGCTGTGACTTCATTTGCTCTAACTGAGCTTTTGACTCTGTAAGCGCTTGTTGCTTTTGCATATCTGCAGCGGCGGCGGCTTGAGCAGCTTGAGCGTTAGCTTGACTTTGNGCTTGAATATTTTGTTGTTGTTGCTGTTGATCTTGATCTTGTTTCTTTTTTCTACGTATTTTAAGCAGCTGATTAGCTAGCTTAATATTACGTACTTCTCTAATATCAATAGCATCTTCTAAAAATATTTGACCAGACTGTAAGGCAACTTGAATATTGTTTTCTAGTTTAGCTTTTTCTTCTTCATCTGGTGCAAGCTCTAAGAATATACCAAAATCGTGCAAGTGTAAATTAGCCATTTCTTCTAATGTAGAAACGTTAAACTTACCTAGCGTTTTAATAAATGATTCTTTAGTTGGTGAATACTCTATAACATCAGACACTCGCATTGCAATACACTCTGCCATTGTTAGGGTTATATACAAGCTTGATTGCAATAAGTGCCTTGTTGCTGTATTAGAGTTTGCTGCAGCTAATTTTTGCAGTCCTACTAAAGCATTTTTATCTGGTACGCTTCCGTCTCTAGCTTCATTTAAACCAGTGACATCACGCATCATTTGTAAATAATAATTGTAAGTGCTTATAAGTGCACTAATCTTATTATTACCTCCNTTTGAATTAAGTTCCGTAATAGGTAATCGACCACGATTCATATCACCGTCTTGTGTCATAGATCTACCAATTACACTACCAGTTTGAAAGTACATATTAAGTGCTTCTTGCGGGTTGTAATTAGTACCGTTACCTAAATCTATTTCAGCTAAAGCATCGGCGTCTAAGTAAACACCGTCAGGTACTACTCTAGATAACACTTGTTGTAGCTTTAAATGCGTGAGCTGAATCATATCAGCAAAGTTAGTCATACGACTTACTAAGCTTTCAATACGACCTTCGTACATACGAGGCGCGCAGATAGCATAGCTCATTTGAGCTTTAGTTGTATCTGCTTTTGGTCTGATCATATTCTTTTTAAGCTCCCATTTTAAAAGATCTTTGCTACCAATTACTTTAGCACCTTCGTAAATAACCTCAATAGCTCTGTCTACTTTTTCAAAGTCATCAGATTCTGGTGGGTTAAACGTATCATTTTTTTCTATAGCTTTACTACCACCTGTAGCAGTCTTTTTTATTTTATGAACTTGATTAGCATATGTTTTATACTCAAAGTATAATACTGTTGCTGTGTTATCTTCATCAGATTTAGAGTTATAAGCTGTATTACTATATTGTGAATTATAACCTTTATAAGACTCTAGCTGCTCATCAGTAAGCTCTGGAAATTGTTTTTTAAGCTCGTTTAAGTAAACTTCTTTTACTTCACCTACATAGTATATGTCTTCAAAGTAAGGCGAGTCTGTGTTAGAATAAACTAAATCAGCTGGATCTACATATTCTACTTTAATACCTTCTGCTTTATTAAAAGAACTTTTAGCAGCACCAATACCAATAACAGTTAAATCGTTATTAATTCTTCTGGATATAAGATCGTATTTATTTTTATCAAAAATACTATTAATAGCTTCTTCTTCTGCTATTTCTACAGACTGCTTGTAATCAAGCTGCATATGTAGCTCTAATTCTTCTGTAGACTCAGGTAGTTTACTTTGGTCAGTTTGATATATGTCTATACCTAATTGTCCTGCTACAGCGTCATTAAAAGGTTTAGCTTGCATATCTTCAGCTATCTTAGTAACATAGTCAGTACGCTCTTGTATTGAAGCTGGGTCTTGCGAGTAAGCTTTAATATCGTAAGATCTATCAGCCATGCCGTTAACAACAATGTCAACAAACTTTGGTATAATAGGTACTGGTTTCCAGTCTAAGTTTAAATAAGATAAATCACCGTTAATAGATAATTCATCTTTATATTTTCTAACAGACTGTTCTCCTCTAGCGTATAGTCTTAATGAGTGAAATGATTGTTTTGACGTTGAATATCTACCTGATCCATTTTTACCGTCATAACCATCTTTAGTGTTAAACCACTCATGCTCTATAGCTCTACCAACCTTAGCGCCGTACTCTGCACTCATCTTTTCTAAATCACTAACCGCTTGGCTGGGAAAAGAACTCTTTATAGCTTTATTAATCATTTATTTAAATTATTTTTGATCTTGATCCTTTGTTGTCGTACCTTTTTATTCCAAGGTTTATACTTTTAATTTGTCGTTCTTGAACTGGTGTATAAAGGTTTTTATTGCAAGCCATTATAGCAAGTCCAGAACTTATAGAGGCATCAAACTTTGTTCTATTGTTTATATCAAATCTTGCCCAGTCTTCTAATGTTCTATTAAAATACATATCGCCACAACCATCTTTGCTAAAACCTACATATTTTTCTATATACGATTCTATAGCTGCAGCGTGTGACTGCTTCATATCTTGTGAAGAATTAGGTATACCACCTATTTCTCTTTCTGTTACAGACAATTTGCTGTAAATTTTATCAGGCCTGTTCATTGAAAAGCCTCTATAACCTCTTCTTTTAAAATGGTATAATAATCTTGGTTTATTATTTTCTGCTAGTATTGGCATGCCATAAAAAATACAAGCCATAAGTACATCTTCAAAAAATATCTCAGCTGTTTGTGGCCGAGCGACATACTCTAAAAAAAAGCTATTAGCAGGNGCTTCTTCCATTGAATATTTTGTAAGTCCGTGTAATGCTCCATTAGATCCTATGCCGTCAACTGTACCTGATATATCGTAACTGTCACAGCCAAATGCTCCAATATGCTCGTTACCAGGAAACTTAATACCATTTTTAAGTCTTATTCTATTTTGCATTTCTAGCTTTGGTACCCAGCTAACTTTAAACCTGCCATTTTTATTAGGCATAAATTCTACAGTACTGTCTTTAATACCGTCTTTCCATTGAAACGAACCTAGTGTAACAAGTGATGATTTAGTTATATCATCGTTGTAATCTATTTGCTCGTATATTTTAGTTAGATTAAAAAGCGATTGTTTTGCTTCGTCTCTAAATGCATGACTTTCTGTTCGTGGAAACTGTCTGTAAAATTCGTTTAAACCGTCTTGATCGTTTTTTAAACCTTCTACTTCGTTTTCCCAATACTCTATTACTCCTTGTTCGATCTTGTCGCCATACGCATTGAGTACCGGTTTGTCCGGAGTGTCGAAGACAGGTGCTCCATACATATCAATATATCCTTCGTAGTTCCATTCCATAGGTATGAACAAAGAATATAATCCTGAGCTAGTCTGTCCATTGCGGTTTCTTTGTGTAATATCTGAGTCATAATAAAGCTTTTTAAAATTGTCTCCACCTTTATCTAATGAGTTACTTGTTGAACCCATCATACACTTTCCAATAATTCTACTACCTAATCTTAACGTGGTTTTCGTGACACGCCAGTTGTTGAGGATGTTCGTCGGCTTTTCCCATTTGCCGCTTTCGTCGTGGACGAGTAATTTGAGTTTCTCACCGTCGTACGAGTTGTCACCGGTGTTCTTCCAGTCGATCGTGGTGTCAAGCCCGTCGAGTTCGCGTAATGATTCGTTTGTCTCAAGCTTTTTACGCGTGTACTTCGTTGCGGGTACTCTATACGCGAGTTCTGTCTTGGGGCGGTCCATACCGTCCTGAATTGGTTTGAAAAAGAAGGGGTAATTAACCGATATCGGTACCACCTTATCTGTGAACATCTTCTTCGCATCAGGTCCACTCTTTGATAAAATACCATATCTGGAATCACTTGATATGGTTGCCAAGTTAACCACCTCACCTGATGCCATAAAGGAAAAGCCAGATCGTCTATTCTTAAGGTAGCACAATCCATAGGATCGTACATCGGCCTTACATGCCTCCCAAAAGATATAGAATAATCTGTTTGACTCGCGAAAGTCCGGTTGACCGACATCAATTTTACTCCACTGCAGGTACATATAGTGAGTACCAGTAAGGTAAGTAGCAACATCTTTGTTATAAAACCAAAAACCTTTTTCTCTGTAAGTAAATTCATTATCGATGTAATCATACCATTGTTCTTTAAATTCTTCAGGATATTCTTCCCAATCAAATACAGATTTTATTCTTTTAAGATCCTTAGGATATTCAGTATGCTGCCAAGTATTATATTTAAATTTTTTTACATTTACAGGTTTTGGTAAAGCTATTTTAAGGTTTTGTATTTCATATACCTCACCTATCTCACCTGTTTTAGATATAACAACCATATCGTATTCTTTGTTATATCCGTACTCCCACTTTTTNTATCTNTTNTTNTTTTTTAATNCNTNAGNTNTTANGTGNTCTTTTAGTNTTTTTACTAGAGTTTGNTTGTAACTCATNTTGANCTACCTTCAGCAAAGCCNTTAAAAGTTNTTTNTTTANNTTCTTNTTTAGGCTTNTNGTTTAACATNTCTTCNTCAAGCTGTATTCTAGTTAGTATTTCAAACGCATCGAATATAGCTAGCTTTTTAGTAGCTGCAGCATTTTTAAGCCTGTCAGCTGTTATGTCATCTCCTGAATCTACAATAGGTTCCTTAGCTACNTTAATAAGTTCNTCCACAGCCTTTTGCCCAGCTTGGATTATATTCAACTTCGTCTCCTTTGTATTCATATTTAATTGTAATATCATTAGTACGCATGCGATATAATCTGTTCTCATCTATAATAAACTCATATTCGCTGCTAGGGCTGAACCCAACTAGATCCCCCTCGTGTATTTTAAACGCTTCTAACGAGCTATTACCGTATTTTAGTATACCAATACGTTTTTGCTCTTTTTCATCGCTTATAATTTGTTTTTCTTTTTTAAGTATAGGCTTTACAAAACAAAAATTACCAGGTGCTTTCCACTGGTCGTTATGTTTATATAAAAATATTTGATCGTAATAACAAAAGTACATATCTTCTTTAAAATACGAAGTACTATTTTTTTCATTGCCTCTTACATCGTAAAACCTTCTAAACACGTTATGATGAACTATAACCTCGTCTCCAACGCTTAAATCTGTATCACCAATTAAAGGTACTGACATTACAACACCTACGCGGTTAACAAACTTATGATCGTCCATTGTNGTGTTGANAATTAGTTTTTTATCACCNACNNNTACTTCATTTGTATACCTACCGTTTTTTGGNTGTATAATGAAGCTNTATAAACTTTGCATTAGTANTCTAAATTATANTCAATTGATATAGCCATATTNGAATTAAATTTTTTCCAAGGTATGACTTCATTGTTTTTTTCGATGTATATATTATATGATCCGTCTTTTTGATCGTGCAATATATCAGATATGCAATGACCTCCGTAAACCTGCTGNCCTACGGAGTAATGCATTGCTTCATTTTTATAATCAGTGCCAATACTAATTTTTCTAATCAGCTTGGCCATCTTCTTCTNNNATTTNNTCGTAAGATCCGTCTTCAAGATTTACTGTAATCTTACCGTACTTTTTTTCTAACTCTTCATTGAGTTTTTTTGATTCACCAACAATTTCTGCAAAAGCATGAAGTAGCTCGTGTTTTTGAGCTTCAATAGCTCCTATGTCAGACAGCAATCTAGCCTTTGCGCCTTGCTGGGCTTTTAATTGTTCTAGCTCTTTTTCTTCTATTTTAGTACTCATTTTTATTTGATTTAATTATTATTTAATTTACTATATACTAATCACTTATAATAAGGTTTATTTACCTTTAAACAAGCTTGTGGCCTTTTCTGTTGTACGCCCACCGAAGTAAGCCAGAACAACTGCCATCATTACTTTTTCAAAAGTATCGTTCCATAACGAATTTATTTGAAAAGGTATACTTTCAACACTGTCTAATATACCAGCTAAAGAAAATATAGTAATACACCACACTAAAACTAATGGTCGTACGTTTTTTGAAAGCCAAGAATCAGACATTGAGTCTGCTTGCCAACGAGTTGTTATGGCTTCTATTTCTTTATTTTGCTGCTCGTATATAAGTTGTTGTAATTTTATTTTATCTTCTACACTTACGTCAGCCTTTGTTATCTCAGCAATAGCTTCTTTAGGTGACATAACACCTTGNAANACATTACCAAGAGTTGGGTTTATTACGCTAGCAGCTCCCATTAAAAGCTTACCGACAGTAGTGTCTTTAAATTTCTTTTTTGGTTTACTCATTACCACTTAACTTTATTAGCCCAGTAAGCCGCACTTAGCTTACCTTTAGCTATGTTTTTTCTATGTCTAGCTTTAAAGCTTTTGCGTCTTGCTTTTTGTTTTGCTGATTCACCTTTTTTAGGCTTACCAGCCGTTGTAACACCTTGCTGACCAAACCTAATAATTTTCTCTATACCACCAGAGCAAGCCTTCACTACGTGAGACTTAGTTCTGTGTTTGGGAGTTCTTCTAGGCTTATTACAAGCCATAGATTTTTTGTTAAGTTTAGCCATTTTTTATTATTCAGGCTTTACTAAAGCAGTTATATTTAAAGCGGCAATACGATTTTTTTGATCGGTAGAAAGTGTAGATACAAATAAAGGTTTAGCCATTTTTATTTTTAAATGTCTTTCGTTTCTAAATAAATCTCCAACTTGATCTTCAGTTCTATCAGCCTCAGATATAGGTTGAATAGCTTCACATATTAAAATATTATCTTCTGCTGCTAATACGTCAATTGTTGCTTTTTCTTGCGTGTATTCTTCCATTTTGTTTTTTATTTTTTATTTTCTAATTGTTTTACTTTAGCGGAAAGTTCTTGTATAGCTTTAGCCATAATAGGTATTAATCTGCCATAAGTTGCTTCTAGTCTTTCAGGATTACTTTCATACACTAATCTCGTGTAATCATCATCAACTTCTTGCAAGTCTTGAGCAATAAATCCTACGTCTTTAACACCTGATCTATTACCATCTCTTTGGTCCCACTCAAAAGTTACAGGCTTTAAGCTGTCAACAAAATCTAATCCGTATACAGAATCTTCAATATCTTTTTTATCACGTTTATCTGACAAAGAACTTATAGAAGTTACTTGTGCTCTTATGGTAGCAATATTTGTATCTCCTAAAGTAATTTCGTTATTTACGCCTACTGCAGACGCTGCAGCATTGAAACCTATAATAGTATTGTTATCACCTGTTGTTAAAGCGTCACCTGCATAAGCTCCAATTAAAGTGTTTGTAAAACCTGTTGAAACTGCAACTCCTGCTTGATAACCTAAAGCAACATTAGCCGCATTATTACCAGTGTTTTGAACTTTTAAAGCTTCAAAACCTACCGCAGTGTTTCTACCGTGACCATCTTCCGTGTAAAGAGCATGTTTTCCTATAGCTACGTTTCCTGATCCTGTAGTAAGAGCATAACCAGCTTCACTACCAAGTACTACATTGTCAACACCTGTTGTTGCTGCGTATGCTGCGAAAAAACCCATAGCCACATTGTGACCATCAGCACCCGCGTCTAAAGCTGCTAAAGCAGATCTACCAACAGCTACGTTTTTTTGACCCGCGTCTTCTTGTTGTAATGCATAATAACCTATAGCTACGTTACCGTAAGCACTTGTTATATTCTCACCAGCTTGCGCTCCAATACATACGTTTTGAGCACCAGCATTTATAAGGCGTCCAGCGTAATAACCAACGGCTGTATTAAGATCAGCGGTTGATCCAGCAGCGCTTGTTAAAGCAGAAGATCCTACAGCAGTATTTTTTTCGCTAGAATTAGCCGCAGATAAAGCGTTATGACCTATTGCTACGTTGTGATCTCCACTAGTTATAGCATCCATAGCACCTATACCTACACCTGTGTTATTTGCAGCACTACTAAGTGTTCCAGTGGTAGTATGTCCTACTAATAAAGAACCACTAAAATCAGTTCCTTCTACTTTACCAGTAACACCACCGCCTGAAGCAGCAGCTAATACTATACCACCTGATGATGAGCTATAAGTTAATACGTGACCATCTGATGATCCTAAACCTGGTATTCTAAGTAGGTTAATATCACTGTCACCTAATGTTATTGTGTTGTCAACAGATGTAGAAGACGCTGCAGCACCGTGACCTATTATAATATTATTGTCACCTGTTTCTAAGGCATCACCAGCGTTAGATCCTATAATTGTATTGCTATTACCTGAAGTTATGGCAACACCTGCTTGATATCCTATTACTGTAGAATTACTAGCGCCGGATCTAGTCATTACTTTACCAGCTTGATATCCTAATAAAACAAACTTAGAAACACTACCCGCACCAGCCATAGTTTTACCAGCTTCGTGGCCTATAGCTATATCACCTTCTTCACCTGGTGAATTTGTACGAGCGTAAGCTAATAAAGCTTCATGTCCTATTGCTATGTTTGCGCTACCACCTACTAAAGTTGATAAAGCATCATCTCCAATAGCTATAGTATCATTAACAGATGTTAAAGCACCTCCTGCGTTTCTTCCAATAAGAACGTTTCTAGCTCCAGAGTTAACCGCATCACCAGCGCCAGATCCTATAATAACATTATCTACACCTGTTGAAACAGCTACACCGGCTTGATAACCTATAGCCACGTTNTGGCCATCGGCTCCAGCGTCTTGTATTTTTAAAGATTCAAAACCAACAGCTGTGTTTCCACCGTTAGCGTCTTCTGCAGCTAATGCGCTAGATCCAATAGCAATATTTCCACTACCATTAACTAAAGCTGTACCGGCGTTTTTACCAACAGCAACGTTGTCGTCACCTTGAGCAAGAGCATCTAAAGCCCCTATTCCGACGCCAGTATTGTTTTCTGCTGAACTCAAAAATCCAGAAGTAGTATTATGACCAATAAGTATACTTCCTGTAAAGTTTGTACCTTCTATTTTAAAATTTGCAAAGTTGTCATTAACTTTGTCCATACCAGCTCTAATTGTGTCCCCGGTACCATCATTAGCAGAAGAGCCTATGTTAATTGTTTGTATTTCAGCCATTTTTTATTATTTATTTTTTAATTTTTTTACATTATGGTTTGATCCCATGAGAACAACGCAGAGTCACATAGTATTTCCGTGTAATCACATGTTAAGGCAAATCCACCTAACACTACATCTGAACTTTGCATATTAGTCCAGTGTGTCATTAAAGGTCTTAGTCCAAGAATAGGCATATTAGTACAGTGCTATAATATCGTCCGCAGTAGTACCAAGTTTAAAAACTCTATCTACTTGTATTGGTAATAATGATCCCGCTGCTATATTTTGAAATAATACAGCTCTGTATATTTCATAATTTTCACCACTTGCCATTATATTAGAGGCAGAGTTACTAACGTCAACTAAAGATAATTGTTCACCACTATCTACAGCTGATACAAAAGCAGATGTAGTATCTGTAGTGTTTACAACTATATCTCTTAATTGAATATGTATGCCGTTCAAGGTAACACGGCCCACAAAAGCTTTAGTATCGTCTACAAGTTTGTTTGATGTTGTTGCTGATGCTGTACCTGTAGTTATCGGATCTGATTGACCTGATAACAAAACACAAAGATCTCCAGCTGTTCCAACGTATATGCCAGCTCTGTTTTGAGCAGATATATTAATCAAATCTGAAAGATTATTTTTATCACTTAAGTGATCTATTGCAGCACTACCTTTAGTACTTGCGTCTTTAAGTACTACAGCTTTATTGACGGTTTCAACACCGTTTTTTTCTCTATACTCAGAGCTTGAGTTAAAGGGGTCATTTGGTATAATATCTCCGTATGCCATTTTTTTTTATTTTATCTAGTTTTATCTTTATTAATTAGTTCTATTGCTTTTTTCATTACTTTGTCAGTGTAGGTTTTACCCTGCATGATTACGTTTCTTTGTTTACTTGTAGGTAAATCTTCTTGACCTAGTAATATTCTATATATTTTGTTTATTAAAAGCTTGCACTTAATTGATGTTTTGTACAAGCTGTATTTTTGCGTTGTATTATTTCTGTGTCTCCACACTGTTATCCAACCTTCTCTTACGAGCCTTTGCCATCTTCTTTTATCCCAAGAATATGTATAAGTACCGTTTAAAAAGTCTTGACGTGTGAATAAATCCATACAGTCAAAATAAATTAAAAGCTCTAGATCAGCATCGTTTAGGTTGTTGTTTTTACAAGCCCATTTTCTTACGATGCGATAATGCTTAAACAAGCCAATGTCTTTAATATCTTTGGCCTCTAGCTTTCTCATAGAACTATAACGACATCTTGCTGCTTTATAACTAATAGAACTTCTTCGTCTATTTCTATATTAAAGCCCGCGTGCTTGTCATAATATATAGTATCACCTGCTTTAACTCCGTTTACCAGATCTCCAGCAGATTTAATAATACCTTTGCGATATCTTATGTCTTCTTTAATTTTATCTGTCAAGAGTAGCCCACCTTTTGTTTTAGTGGGCTTTTCCTTGATTTCTTCTATTACTAAAAATATACCTATAGCTTTCATTACTCTCTCATGTTATTAATTACACAATCAGTTGAGAGTATCGTAGTTGCTACAGATACTGCGTTTTTTAATGCAGTTTTAGTAACTAACACTGGATCTATAATACCAGCTTTAATCATACTAACTGGTTTTCCTGTAACTACGTCTATACCCCAGCCTTTTTTACCTGTAAGTATATCCGTGTCTAAGCCAGCATTATTTAGTATTGTTTTATAAGGCGACTTAATTGCCTCTATAAATATTTTTTCACCTTCAGTTTTACCGTTTAGCTTTTGCGCAGCATTAAGTAAAGCTATACCACCACCAGGTACTATACCTTCTTTTACCGCCGCTTTAGTAGCGTGAATCGCATCATCAACACGATCTTTCTTTTCTTTTAGCTCTACATCAGAGTTAGCACCTACAGTTATAACCGCCACGTTTCCTGATAATACGCCTAAGCGCTCTTGTAGTTTTTCGGTCTTTAAACTGGGTGTATCGCTATTGAGTTGATCTTCTATAGCTTTAATTCTTTCTTTTGCAGCTTCTGGTATGCTTTTTACTTTTAAAACTGTAGACTTATTGTCTGATACAGCTTTTTCACACTCACCTAACATATCAGGTGTTATAAGATCTATATCATCTCCAAACTCTTCGTTAATATGAGTAGCACCAGTTACTGCAGCAATATCATCTAAAAAATCTTTTTTCCAGAAGTTAAATCCTGGAGGTGCAATTACATTAGCTTTTATATTGCCTTTAATTTTATTCATAACTAAAGCACTCATCGGTTGTTTTTCTAGTTCACCGATTATAAGTATGCTCCTGTTATTTTGTACGGCATGTTCTAATACTGTTTGTATTTTTCTTACCGTTGTTATTGGTGATGATACCAATAGTACTAGAGGTTTTTCTAGTGTTACGTTTTGTTTAGTTACATCTGTTACAAAGTTTGGATTAGCAAACCCTTGGTTTATCTGAGAGCCAGATACAACTTCAACACTTGTTTCTTCAGCGCCATCTGAGTTCATAAAAACTGTACCGTTTTTACCTACTTTTTTAAACGCTTCACCTATAATAGAACCTAGCTCTGTATCATTGTTAGATGATATCGTAGCCACTTGATCAATCATATCGCCCTCAACTGGTATAGATACTTTATCTAAATACTCTACAGTTTTCTCGTATGATTTGTTTATATCGTTTTTAATATCTCTTAGAGAGCTTTCATAGTCTTTTGCCTGTTCTAGTATTGAGTGGGCTAATACTGTAGCGGTAGTTGTACCATCACCAGCTTCGCTTACTGTTTTTCTAGCTGCTTCTTTTATTAAGGTTGCACCTATGTTTTCTACTGGATTGTGCAAGTTTACTGAGTTAGCAACAGTTACACCATCTTTAGTTATCATAGGTCTTCCCATGAAGTCTTCTAAGATTACACATTTACCGCTAGCTCCTAATGTAGAGCTAACGGCTTGTGTCAATTTGGTAATACCAGCGAACACTTTATCTTGAGCATCACTGCCAAAGTTTAAGTGCTTCACTATTTCTTGTGAGTTTTGCATTAGATTAAATTAGATTAAATTAAAAATACTACTTAAATGTTTTAACTACTTTTGGGCCTTTTAAATAGTCGAGCTTTTTCGTGTAATGCTCAACTGAACTGTCAATTGCTTGCTCAGCGCCTTCAATAGTTTCTCGACGAGTAACGTCGATCCAAGTCTCTTTATTAGGGTCTTGGTACTCGGTTTGATAAAATCCATTAGGTAGTTGTACTATACGCCAATTGGCTTTTTCAGATACATGCTCCCATAATTTTTTGGTTTCATCGGAAATTTGTGGTTGACTACTCCACGATTGAGTCTGATAATAAAACGTCATAGTTTTTGGTTTAATTGTTATTATTTGGTTTGCACTTACCCGTGCCGGGTTTATTTTTTGGCTTTATGCTTTTTTCTTATAGCTTCTTTACCTCTTTTAGCTATTGCAGCTTGTTGAGGTTTACCAGCAACTTTAGCTCGTTGCTCTAATACAGTTAGTATTTGTATTTTTCTAGCAAATGGTTTTTTAATTCTTTTTACTTTAGCTACGGTAGCTCTAGCGTCTGCGGGTGTTTTAAATTTAATACTTACTGTATCTTTTGGGTTTTCATCAGTATATAAACGTCTTCCACTGCCTTTTGGTTTTTTACCAGTACCTTTTTTAGGATCTGGTTTCTTTTTTTTAGGCATTATTTTTTATGTAATTTTTGTATTGCAAAATTAAAAGACTGGCTAGCTCCTTTATGTTTTACGAAACCTCCTTTTGGATCTTTCATTAACTTAGGCATACCTTTACCAGACTTCATCCAGTGNTAACCTTTNGGTGCTTTTACTTTCATNTTACTTTTTTTTATGCATGTTAATAAACCAATTAGCTAGCTGCTTNTCTCTAGANGTAGCTGTTTTTCTAGCTTTAAGCTTTCTAGCTTTAGCTATAGTTACATCTCCNCCATATAACTTACTTATCCTAGCTTTTAAAACACCTCTATATGTTTTACCTGGCTTTTTCATTATTTATTATTTCTTGCCTTTACCTTTTCCTCCTTCTTTTTCTGCATCTTGTTGTCTTTTATACTCAGCAGCTTTGTTTTTTACTAGCTTTTGAAGCTTAGCTATTTTCTTTTTTTTAAGTCGCGTAATTCTACGTTGCTCTATACTCATTATTTTTTCTTTTTAGTACCTAATCTTTTATTTACTATATTTCTAGTTGTAATCATTTTACGTGCATAACTAGGCCTTTTGTTTCTATTAAAAACAATTTGCTGATTTAAGCTACCAATAATAGCTCTTTTGTTACCGCGACGAGATTTAATAAGCCAAGTAGCAAGTGCTGCTGGTTTTAAATCTTTAAATTTACCTTTAGCATCTGCATACTTAGAATCTTTCCAAGTAGGTCTTTTAGCTGGCATAAAAATCTAATTTATAATATTGCCACTTTTCGCAGCAACTTTAGCGATTTGGCCTCTGCTGTCTACTTCTATTACACTTCCATCACTACGTCTAACTTTCACTGTTGTTCCAGTGTGCGTACCAGCTGCTTTATCTTTTTTGGCTTGAGCTTTCATAGCGGCTTTTTTACCTCTTTGTCTACTCGCTGCTTTTTCATCTTCACCAGTAGTCATCATTGGCTTGCTACTATTGTAATCCATAGCCTTAGCCATTTCTTCTGCTAGTGCTGGAAAGTTGCTTGGTGAATTTTTTTTAGGCATAGCCATTTTAGCTCTAGTGTGGTACATGCTAGCTTTTTTAACTAAATCATAACCTTCTTTTTTCGCTATAGCTCTAGCTACTTTTATAGGCCCTACTTCCATAGGCTTACCGTGGGCCATTTTAGGTTTATGTCCCATTTTAGGTTTATCACCGTGAGCCATTTTAGGCTTTCTAGGTTTTTTTGAGTGTCCGTATCCAGGCATTTTGTTTATTTTTTACGTTTATATATTTGTTTTAGTTTTTGTTCTACTGATACTTCCCAAGGAAGATCACGTCTTCTAGTGTCTATTAATTTAGTAGGCACTTTAATCATTTTATTACTGTTCTTTGGTTTAAACTCGTAGTTGTTTCTATTGAACTTTAAAACACCGTCACGTATTTGTTGCAAGTGTAATCGCTCGTGCATTACTGCTTTTGCTTTCTGTTTAGAGTTAAGGTTTTTATTAATTTCTATAACACCGTTCATATCAATAGTACCCCAAACATTTTTTGGTAGCTTTTTTTCAAAAACTATAGACTTTTGCTCAGAGTGCTCGGCATTAAAGCCAAGCACTTCTGGTATAGTTTTCATTTTAAAAGCCATGTTACTATGCGTTTGTTACTGCGCTAGCACCAAATACTTCAGCAAGCCATATTTCAGCAGCATTAGAAGCTCCTGAAGCTAAACATGTTATTCTTACTACTGTACCTATCGCAGCACTGTTAGGTATTGTAAGTGTATCACCAGCTACATCAGTTATTGAAGTAGCACCATTAAATCCGTACATTAAAAACTTATCATTACCGTCAGTGCCACTAGTGTTGATAACAACTGTATGACCACTGTCTACTGCTGTAGTATTTACAAAAGTATAAGTAATTCCAGCTTTATTAGCAGCATCAATTACAGGTAAGTTAAATATAACGTTGTTAGTATCAGCATCACACTGTATAATAGATCCTGATTGTGCAGCATCTAGTGTGACTGTTTTATCTCCACCATCAGCACTTGCAAGCATTATTGGCATTTTAAATCCAAAACCATATCCTATAGCACTTAAATCTGTATCGCTTTGAGTTGTACCTCCGTCGTGTATTCTAGCACAATCATTACCATCAAACTGTCTAAATCTAATATCTTGTGAATCTTGACCAGAGCTAATGCCTTGAGCAAATACCTGATCAAAGTTATAAGTAGCAGAACCTAAATCAACGCTGTTATCAGCGCCAGGTTCAATAGCTGTTACAGATGCATTACCAAGAGTAATTTTATTATCACCATGTCCAGCAGCTCCGTTACCAATTACTGTTTGATTAGCTGCGCCTACCGCAGAAAACGATGTGTTATATCCTAAAGCTGTGTTTCCAGATCCGGTTGTAAGTGCGTCACCAGCTAAACCACCTATAATTGTATTTTGTACACTTGTAGAAATATCTTTACCAGCCTGATGCCCAATAGCTATATTATACGTATCAGTAGCTCCGCTAGGTTCTTGATCTTCTAAAGCTAACTCACCTATAGCAATTGCTTTGCTACCATCTATGTTTGTTCCTAAAGCGGTTTTACCTATAGCAATATTACTAGCGCCTATCGTGTTAGCGAGTAAAGCTCCAGATCCTACAGCNACGTTATTACTACCNGTAGTATTTGCTGTTCCAGCNGCATAACCTGCAAAAACATTTTGAACTCCTGTGTTAGTTAATTTTCCAGCTAAACTACCAACAGCTACGTTTCTAGCATCTGCTACATTAGATGTGAACAATGCTTGATAACCTAAAGCTGCAGAGTCAGAACCTGTTTGGTTTGCTTCTAATGCTTCTGTACCAACAGCAGTATTGTTAGCCCCTGTAGAGGTATTTGTACCTGCTTGCGCCCCGATAAGAGTGTTATTGCTAGCTGTGGTTACAGCTAAACCAGCTTCTGAGCCTATATAAGTACCTTTGTCTCCATATGTCGCGACTTTACCAGCTTCATAACCTACAGCTGTATTGTGTTCTGGAACATCGCTTCCACTAGTGTTAAGTGTTTGTAATGCGTCTTTACCTATAGCAGTGCTATAATTACCAGTTGTATTTGTTGCCAATGCAGAATATCCAAACGCTGTAGATCCAGCTCCTGATGTAACAGCTAAACCAGCATTATAACCGACTAAAGTGGTTTTACCTGAAGTAGTAGTTATAGATTTACCTGCTTCATATCCAATAGCAACATTACCTATAGAGGTTGTTGATGCTCCAAGAGCATTATGTCCTATAGCTATATTCTGATCACCTGTAGTTACAGCGTCTAAAGCTGTAGCACCAACTGCAATGTTGTATTGAGCCGTACTGTCTGTAGCGGTAGGATCATGCCCGATGTATAAAGAGTTATCAGCGATAAGTACATCGGATAAATCATTTAAACTTAATGTGTCCCAAACCGGGGTTACGCCATCACCTGACGACTGAAGATATTGACCTGCTGTTCCAGGTGCTCCGTCAAAGTTTATTTCACCAGTTACGTTTACGTCAACCATAGTTGTTACGCCTGTAACTCCTAGTGTTCCGCCTACTGTTGCATTACCAGTTATAGTAGCATTGCTACTTGCTGATATTGTTGTAAAAGCACCACTGCTAGGTGTTCCCGATCCAATAGGAGTGTTGTTTATAACACTACTACCTCCACCTGAAACCGTTATAGTACTAAAAGTTGTTGTAGGTGATATAGCTGTTGCTAAGTACGTCTGTAGCGCACTCATTGAAAACTGCTTTGTTGTACCGTCAGCTTCTCTACCTAACACGAACTCAGTTCCGTCGATGCTACTGTCAATTGTATATGTACTTATTCTTGCCATTATATGTTTTTATTTGCAATTATTTTTTTTAGTTCCTTTTCCGTGACCACCTCGATTAGCTTTTACAGACACAAACTTCTTCTTGGTGTGGTCATAGTCTTTGCCCTTAATACTTTTACCAGCTTTTTTAGCCTTACGGCGTTTTCTCTGGTTTTCTGCACGCATTTTCTCACGGCGTTTTGTATTAGCTGCTGCTAGATCGCGTTTTTTCTTCGCAAGCTTAGCTCTAACTGATAGTTTTTGTGCCATAATGCGTCTTTTTGTTTATATTCCTATTAATCACATGGTTATTTTAAGTTTTAAGGTACTCATATTAACCTATGGTGTGACAATTGCCCTTTACTAGTATATTTTAATAGGCTAATGTCATAGTTTTTAAAAAATATTGTTATAAATAGGGGATAAAAGTGTTATACCCTAACCTGTTGACTACCAGCCAGTTACGTAAACGCCTTTTTTAGCCCCATGGCCCCCCTTATTTTTATATTTTGCCACAGATTTTTTGCCTTTTAGCCCCCAGCTAGGCCCCCGGGCTGGACCAGGCCACTAACTACTGCACAAATTTAACACGAGCAAACTTAGATAATATAAATGTAAATAACTAATAAAATAAAACTTAATATCATGAGAAAATTTATACACAGTATCGTTCTAAGAATCACAAGCTTTAAATTGTCTGACTATGTTGTAATCGAAATGGGTTCATCACCAGATGAAACAACCTGGAGGTAATCAACCTCACACCTAAGTTGGGGCTTCAACCTCACACACACGTCGGAGCTTTTACGTCGCTCACAAACTTAATACAAAGTAAAGCAGATAATATAATAAAAAAAACTATGTATATAATAAATAAATTCCAAATAAAACAAACAACAAATTTATTAACCAATAATTATATTAATATTAAATTTATAAACAATAAATTAATTATTCAAAATAATCCATCAAATATTAATATTCCAAAATTATTAACAAAAAACTTTATAACATTTAAAAATATATAAACAGCACAAACTAAATACTAATACAATAAGATAATATAATAAACTAATAATAATAATTAAAACTAAATACTATGCAAAATTTAAAATCAAAAAGATTTGTAATCAGAAAATCATT
>FUFK010045073.1_pt1 | contig 42521 bp, 37 predicted proteins | sample 1021851 | NCBI WGS metagenome assembly FUFK01 (sample SAMEA51879418, study PRJEB19060) | metagenome
ATTGGAGACCAAAAAGATTCTGATATTGCAATAAAGTTTATGGATGCGTATGAAAATATGGATGCTCAGTTAATGACAGAATTATCTGCAGATATAGTTAAATTTCATCCTGCTGACATAGGCGGTGTATTTGATGTAGATATGACTAATACTGATTTTATAGTTGAAAGACAATCTAATTGGGATTCAATATCAAGAGATTATATCTTCATAATGCCACTTAATATGGAGGATTCAGAAGGAAGGCTTGTAACAACTGCATTTACAGAAACTCGCTACATTAAAGATGGTTCAACTGAAACAAACATATTCTATGAAAGGTTATACATAAATGAACAAGATCTAATTGCTAGAGTTGTCCAATATAGTAGACCTCCAAATGAATAATTAAATTATACTGATTTAAAAACCCACTTGAAATATAATTAAGTGGGTTTTTTTATATAATTGAGCCCATACTTCCTCCATCAACTCTAATTGATGCGCCATTTGTTCCCGAAGATAGTGGACTTGAGAAGTACAAAATTGTATTTGCAACTTCACTAACAGTTAAGAATCTTGAAATTAGCGAGGAATCTCTAACATCTTTAAAAAAGCTTTTTTCTACTTCCTCTTTTGTCTTGTTTTCTCTTTTTGCAGTTTCTGTTAGGAATTCTTCTGATCCTTCAGATAATGTAGATCCTGGCACTATCGTATTTACTGTAACATTAGACCCTTTTGTAAGTTTAGCTAAACCACTTGAAAATACACTTACAGAAGCCTTAGATACACTATAGCTTAATAGATCACCTGGAACNAGTGTNGANCATTCAGATGAAATAAAAATAATTCTTCCCCAATTTTTTTTAATCATTTTAGGAAGAAGATATTGAGACAATTTTACTCCACTCATAAGGTTGACTTTAAAATGATCATCCCAGTCTTGTGATGTTTCATCAAAAAAATTTTTACCTCTAAAAATTCCAACATTGTTTATAAGAATATCAATGTCATCGGGAACCTCATCTATAAGTTTTTCAACTTGAGAGTCATCTAAAAAGTCAGTAATTATTCCGCTAGCATTTTTATTATTAAGTTTTGATAAGGCTTTATCTACACTATATTTTGTTCTTCCATTAATAATGACTAGGGCTCCTTCCTCTAGAAATAATCTAGCTGTCTCATAACCAATACCTTTAGTGGATCCTGAAATAAATACCTTTTTATTTTCTAAATTAAAATTCAATTTAAATATATTTTACCACTTATCTAAACCAAGAAGTTTTCTTCCTAGAGGCGTTAATTCAGCAGTTTTATACTTAGTCTGTTCCCAATTTCTTGGATCACCTGGAAAAGCATAACCCTCGGGTGCAATTCTATTCTTCCATGAATTAACTCTCCATTCTATAAGTTCTTTATCATCTTCTTGTGCAGGCATCATAGAAATATATTGAGCAATTCTAACTTTATCTTTTGAGTTGTTAGGTCTAATTCCATGTGGTTGTGTGCTATTAAAAATTAATAAGTCACCAGCTTCAAGAGAAACTTTAATAACCTTATCTTCAAGTCCTGATATGTCTGGTTTAAACTTATCTCTATCCTCTGGTTGAGAAAGCTTCCAAGTATCATAATTTTTGTATAACCAAGGAATACATTGAAATCCTCCCATATTCTGATCAGTTTGATCAGATAATGCTAGAACTCCTTGAACATTTTGTGGTCTTGTATCAGGGTCGTAGTCCCAATGTATAAATCCATTATATTCAAATCCTGGCCTTATTGGAAAATTAAGATTAGCCCTATCAATAGTTACCCATAGTTTCTCATTTCCCCATATATCAACAAATGCATCGTATACCTTTTGATATTGTCTGTTATTCCAAAGATGTTGATTATTGTATACTTCAACCATTCCAGTACCAGCAAGTTCTTTCATTTGCATTTCTGCTCTTGCATCAGCATACCATGTTGAAGGATCTTTTGCGTCTTTATCATCAAATTCCCAAATAAATTCAGCAGTTTCTAGAGCTTGCTCTCTTGGTACTGCATTTTTTATTATTATATACCCATTATTTTTCCAAAATTTCCAATCTTCAATCGTTAAAACTCTTAGAGAATCATTAGTAGCTTCAGTTCTCAGCTTTTTAATTGAACTCTTAGCTGTTGATGGGTTACCAGGAATGTCTTTGTGATCGTTTTTTGTAATCATGTGAATACTGTAAGTTTTTACTAATTTAAAAAAAAACAAAATGGATTTATTTAAATTTGAAAATAGAAAATTCAAAATTATTTCTTGATGTATAAAAAAATTATATCCAGAGCACCTGGAAGAATATGCTTATTTGGAGACCATCAAGATTACCTGGGGCTACCAATTATTGCTACAACAATAAATAGTCAAATCAAAATTGAAGCTACTCAAAATAATTACAGAGAATTTAAAATCATAAAAAAAGATTTAGGATTAANANAGGTAATACCTATTGATTATGAATATNATTNAGGTGAAAAAGATTTTCTCAAAATTGCTTTGGAAGTTCTAAAAGACTTTGACTGTATTCCTGATATAGGATATGATATTATTATTAGTAGTAAAATTCCAATAAATTCAGGTTTATCNAGNTCATCNGCATTAATTGTAGCATGGGTAAATTTNCTTNTTAATACATTTACNNACCTTGAAGTAACTTCAGATTTATTAGCTGAGATTTCATACAGAATTGAAGTTCTTGAGATAGGAGGTTCAGGTGGAAAAATGGATCAATACACAATTGCTAATGGAAAAACAATTTTTTTAGATACTAAAACTGATAATATAATACCTTTTGATCACAAGTTATGTAACATGATTGTTGGTGTTTCAAGCCAAGGTAAGGATACACAAGGTCTTTTAAAGAAACTTAAAGAAAATGCATTAATGTCAATTGAGATTGTAAAGAAACATGATTTAGATTTTAGTTTTACAAATATTGATAAAGTAGACCTAAATAAATGCCTATCATTTCTTGATGATAATTTAAAGCCATTTTTTAGAGCGGCTATAGGTAACTATAGAACTACACTTAAAGCAAAAAATGAATTTCATAAAAATAAATTAGACATTAAAAAGATTGCAGATTTAATAAATATTCATCATAGTTTCTTAAAAAATGACTTAAAAATTACTACTCCTGAAATTGATGATATGATAAATATTGCAATGGATAATGGCTCAATTGGTTGTAAAATTGTTGGTTCAGGTGGAGGAGGTTCAATTGTTTGTCTGTCAGAGTGTAAATCTTCTTCACTTAAAATTGTCAATGAATTAAAAAAATATGGTGTTAAAGATGCCTTTATAGCTAAAATTGGTAAGGGGCCAACTATTTCTTATGAATAATATCCCTTTAATTATTATGGCTGCTGGTATGTCATCTAGAATGAAAAATTCTAGTGATAACTCTAATCTTTCAAAAGATCAGATTTCTCAGTCTAATAATCGAGCTAAGGGGTTTATTGAGATAAATGAAAAAAATGAAACTTTGATTTATCATATTATTAATAATTCACTAACTGTAGGAATCAAATACTTTTATGTAATACTATCAGAAGACTCAATTGAATTCCAAAATTATCTAAAAGAGATTGAAAAGAAATTATCAGTTAAAATAAGATTTGCATTTCAAGATTACTATGGGAATTCAAAACCTATGGGAACAGCTGATGCTATATTTCAAGCTATGAATCAATTTCCAATTTTAAAATCATCAAGATTTATAGTATGTAATTCTGATAATTTATACTCGAAAAAAGCAATTAAAATTTTAAAATTAGAATCTACTCATAACTCAATGATTGCTTATAATTCTGCCTGTTTAGATTTTAATGAGGAAAAAATATCTTCTTTTTCAATTTTAGAGATTAAAAATAATTTTTTGTATAAGATTATTGAGAAGCCACCAATTAATTTTATTAAAGATATTTCCAAGGAAAAGTTTGTAAGTATGAATATTTTCTCATTTTTTGGTGATCAGGTATATGATTATTTAAGAAACTGTGAAATTAATAAAGATAGAGGTGAAAAAGAGATTGCAACAGCTATCCAGAATATGATAAATGATAGGAGTGAGTCTATAAAAGTTTTTAAAATTTGTGAGCATGTTCCAGATTTAACCTATAAAGACGATATAAAATTGTTAAATAACCTTTTAAAATAAAATTAACTTACAACCTTACTCCAAGACATCTTATCATATTATATTTGTAGCCAAACTTATTATTATGAAAAGATTTATAATTACCTCTATAGTTTTACTTACTTCTTGTGATATAAGCTCACAAAGAGCAGTTGATAATCCTCAGCCTGTTAATCAAATTGATAATAAAAGCTATGATGGAATGAGTAAAGCCTACTTTGCATCTGGATGTTTTTGGTGTGTTGAAACAATCTATGAAAGTTTAGAAGGAGTTAAAGAAGTTTATTCTGGTTATGCTGGTGGTTCAACAGTTAATCCAAATTATTACCAGGTTATTTCAGGAAAAACAGGTCATGCGGAAGCTATTGAGATTATCTACGATAGTGATATTATTTCATTTGAAACTCTTCTTAAGGTTTTTTTTGATTCTCATGATCCTACAACTCCAAATAGACAAGGTCCTGACTATGGAACTCAATATAGATCGATCGCATTTTACTCTAATATTGAAGAAAGTAATAAAATCACAAACTATATTGATTTGTTAACTACAAATTCAATTTTTGGGAAAAAAATTATTACCGAGGTAAAAGAAATTGAAAAGTTTTACTATGCGGAGGATTATCATCAAGACTATGAGAAAAAGAATCCATACAGTCCTTATGTTCAAAGTGTTTCAATACCTAGATTCAATAGATTCAAACAAAGGACATCTAATTACGTAAAAATAAAAGATGACCATTAGGTTATTATATTTTTAATTTAAAATTTAAAATAATGATTAAGGTAAATATTGAAAAGAATAATAAAGATTTTCAGATTATTGAAAATGAAGAAGTTTTAATCAGAGGAATAAAGCCTAAATGGTATTCAAGTCAAATAAACTTTTTTTATAACAGTAGAACTTATCAGATAAAAAAGAAAAGCTTTTGGAGTTCATCTTTTAATATTTTTCAAGGAAGTAAAATTGTAGGTGTATTTAATTATAAATGGAAAACAGGAGGGTATTCACTTAGTCTAAATGATTCTAAAAAATTATATACATTATCACAATCAAATACCGGTGGAATGTGGAGAATTGAAAAATTATACACTCTTTTAGAAGACGGTGTAAAACCTGTTCTATCAATTAAGTATTCGTATAAGAAATGGAAAGAGAATATAGAGATACATAAAATTGATTTAAGTGATTCAACTTTAGACTTAATTATATATGGTTTATTTATAATGAGGAGGTTGCAAGCTGCAGAGTCTGCTGCTAATTCACCAGTTGTTTATGGCTAAATTAGTTGATATATACGGTAATGAATATCATGTTCAGGATATTAAAGCTTTCAAAGAACATATTATTAAATATCACACTTATAATGGAGAGCCTGATGGAAGTATACATGAAGAAAATGGTTTTTACTTTAGGGTTGATGATAAATTCTTTAAAAGACTTAAAAATGTCTAAGCAAATTATTATTAAAATTGACCTCTAGAACATTTTATGGCTATTAAAATTTTTAAAAAAGATAATCAGGCTAATGGCAATTTTAACGGGGGTGAAATCCTTGAAAAAAAACCAATAGGATTTCCCCAAGATGGTGGTATATTAAAACCTTACTCAAATTTGTTTTATTGGGCTCACGCTTGGGCTCCAAAAAATGATAGTATTATAGGTTTTCATCCTCATCGGGGTTTCGAGATATGTAGTTTTATCCTTAAGGGCGAAATTGAACATTATGACACTCTTTTAAATAAATGGATAACTCTTAAAGAAGGGGATGTTCAAGTTATTAAAGCAGGTAAAGGAATATCTCATTCAGAAAAATTAAAAAAAGGTTCTGAAATATTTCAAATATGGTTTGATCCTAACCTTCATGAGTCATTATATGAGGAAGCAAATTATTGTGACTATAAATCAGAAATTTTTTCGATTAAAAAAGAGGATGGAAAGGAAACTAAAATTATTTCAGATATTAATAATCAAATACATTTAAGATCTGATTCAATTCAAATTTACCAGCATTTATTCACCAAAGGTATTTATGACCATGAAATAGGTCTAGATAGATTCCATTCAATCTTCATCCAACATGGGATCCTAAAAATAAATGATGAAACCTATAATCCTGGGGATTTCTTAATAGTTGATAATGAGAATACTTTAGTAATTGAAATAGTAAAAGATGCAAAAGTATTTGAAATTATCTCATTAATTGATCTCCCTTATAAAACATATGCAGAAACGCACAATATCAATTAACTATAACTAGTTTTAATATTCTACCTGAAAATAATTCAAATAATTCGTCAATAGACTCCTCTGATTGAAAAGATATTCTAATAAATCCTTCCCCAAAGCTTAAATATGCTGATGTACTGTTGTCTGAATTAAGAAATACCTGTGGAAGTTGACTCCATCTGTCTGGTCTATCATCTTCATATGTTCTTTTTATATAAGCAGTGATATTTGCATTATCATAAACTTCCTTGGTTATTTCAGGAACTGCTATCTCAAAGTTTCCATATCTTTCATCATCGCTAATTTCATCTAATTTATTTGGAACTTCAATAAGTATAACCTCATTTTGGACTCCGTTGATTATTGTTTCAGCCATTTGGTTACCAGATCCAGTTGCACATGATGATAAAAGAATTGAAGGTATTATTAATAAAAAAATGTATCTCATTTTAAAATAATTAGTTTTATAAAATTCGAAAGCCTGACTCACTAGGTGCGCCAGGCTTTCTAATTCTCTATTCACGATTGAATTTTATTTCAAATAGTAGTTAATTTGACTACTTTTTAATGTTTAGAGTTTTGTAAGTTTTATCTCTGCTTTCGCTTTGAACGTTACGGCTAATTTTTCCGTCCCTTTCACTTACTTATATAAAAGTAAAAAAATAATTGAGAAATACAAACGTTTTATACTAAATTGTTAATAACTTTNAGTAACACGCTGTTTATCAGTTATTTAAANTTAAATTTTAACACTCACAGCAAGTACAATCACATGAATTTTGACAGTTACACTTTACACAGTTACAATCCATTGTAATAATTTTTTAAATCATATCTAAGATAGTTAAAATTTAAACTAGATTAATTATTAATCTCATTATATATATATATTTTTGCAGGNAATGGGCAATTAGTTCAACTGAATAGAACAGAAGATTACGGCTCTTCAGATGGGGGTTTGAGTCCTCCATTGCCCTCTAAATTTTTATTTTGGATTTTTTAGGTATTTTATTTGGAATTATTCTTCTGTCACATGGTGGTGATATACTTACAAAATCTTCCGTTGACTTATCATTGAAGTTTTCTGTTCCTAAAATTATAATTGGGATGACAGTTGTNTCATTTGCTACATCTGCACCTGAGCTNATNGTNAGNNTAAANGCAACTCTAAATGGNTTTTCNAATTTTGCTATAGGTAATGTAATAGGATCAAATATTGCCAATATTGGACTGGTTCTTGGAATAATAACAATAATATACCCCATTACTTTGCAACAAAGATTTTATTCCTCAGATTTTCCTATCCTTATGCTTTCAACATTTTTATTCTATATACTATTAATAACTGGTAGTAAAATATCTAGAGCTGAAGGTATTATTCTTATGGTTTCAATTTCTTTGATACTTATATATTTATTTCTATATCAAAAGAAAAGTATTTCTGAGTTCTCAGATGTAGGTGATACATCTAAAATCTCTATCCCTAAATCAATTATTTATGTCTTATTTAGTGGATTGCTACTATGGCTAGGCTCAGAAACTTTAATAAAATCTGCTATATCTGTAGCAAACAAATATGAAATATCTGAGAGAGTAATAAGTGTAACAATGGTTGCTATTGGAACAAGTATTCCTGAATTAGCTGCATCAGTTGCAGCATCAATAAAAAAACAAAATGATCTTTCGATAGGAAATCTTATTGGATCAAATATATTTAATCTACTGGTAGTAATTGGAATTACATCGACAGTTTTACCAATTGAACAAATTGACTCTAAAATTATATTTAATGATATGTTGTGGGTGATCCTTTTCTCAGCTATAATTCTTCCATTAGCTTATTTGAAAAGAAAAAATGTTTTGACAAGAAAAAAAGGGATTATTCTATTAACATTATATTTAATTTTCATAATCCCTTTATTAGTTAGTTAAGATACTATTCCGCTAGGATACGCCCTTAACTGTTTTTACAATTATTGCTGCTACTTTATACGGGTCAGCATTAGATGCAGGTCTTCTATCTTCTAACCATCCTTTCCATCCGCTCTCAACAGTCATTATAGGTATTCTAATAGATGCACCTCTATCTGAAACTCCATAACTAAATTCAGTTATTGATTGTGTTTCATGATCACCAGTTAATCTCTGGTCATTGTATGCACCGTATACTGCAATACATTCATCAACAACAGATCTAAATGACTCACAGATTTTTTCATAAGTCTCTTTTGATCCACAAGTTCTTAAAGTTGTATTTGAGAAATTTGCATGCATACCGGATCCATTCCAGTCAGTAGCTCCTAATGGTTTAGGGTGATATTCAATTTTAATAGCATAATCTTCTGCTATTCTTTCTAATAAATATCTAGCTACCCACATTTCATCTCCAGCTTCTTGAGCTCCTTTTGCAAAGGTTTGAAATTCCCATTGACCTGCAGCAACTTCAGCATTTGTTCCCTCAACGTTGATTCCTGCCTCAAGACATACGTCAAGATGACGATCCATTATTTCACGTCCAAAAGTATTTGCACCCCCGACTGAACAATAGAATTGACCCTGAGGAGTTTGATCTTTAGGAAATCCAAGAGGTAAGTTAGTCTCAGTATCCCAAAGGAAATATTCTTGTTCAAAACCAAACCAAAAGTCATTATCACTATCATCAATAGTTGCTCTACCATTTGACTCGTGAGGAGTACCATCTGCATTCAATACCTCAGTCATTACTAGAAAACCATTTTTTCTTTCAGGGTCTGGATATATTGCAACAGGTTTTAATAAACAATCTGAAGAACCACCTGGAGCTTGTTGAGTTGAAGAACCATCAAAAGACCACATAGGACAACTGGAAAGTTTACCGTCAAAGTCTGAAACGACTTTAGTTTTACTTCTTAGGCTTTGAGTTGGTTTGTACCCATCAAGCCATATATATTCTAATTTAGATTTGCTCATATGTTATTATTTTTTGTTNAGTGCGCCAATTTAATTTTTTTTGAATTTTAAAGATGTTGATAACCTCAATTTTAATGAACTTTTATTAATCTATTATTTTAATGAATAAAAATTATTAAATACATATAAAATTGAATGAAAAATTGAGAAAAATGCATTATAATAAGTCATTTTTAATTTCATATAATAAATTCATTATCAGTGATAAAAACATCGAATCTAAATTATATTAAATAGAAAATTTAAGCTTATTTGCTAAGGGTAATTTATTAAAAACTTATTAAGATTTTTTTTTGATAACTTTGCTAAGAATAATGACCAATAGATACAAATTAAGAGGTGTTTCTTCTGATAAAGAAGATGTTCACAATGCAATAAAAAATCATGATAAAGGTCTGTATCCAAAAGCCTTTTGTAAAATTCTTCCTGATTTAATTTCAAATTCAGATGATCATGCATTAATCATCCATTCAGATGGTGCTGGAACCAAATCATCTCTAGCATATATTTATTGGAAAGAAACAGGTGATATTTCTGTGTGGAAAGATATAGCTCAAGATTCGATTGTGATGAATCTTGATGATGTTGCNTGCGTGGGAGCAATTGATAATATTGTGATTTCATCTACAATTGGAAGAAATAAAAATAAGATTCCAGGTGAGGTTATATCCAATATAATCTCTGGAACTGACGAAATATTAAAATTTTATAGAGGTCTTGGGAATAAATATTCATAGTGGTGGAGGAGAAACTGCTGATGTTGGTGATCTTGTAAGAACTATAATAATAGATTCTTGTATGACAGTTAGAATCAAAAAGAGTCAAATAATTGACAACTCAAATATTAAAGCAGGCAATGTTATTGTTGGATTATCCTCTTCCGGCACATCATCTTATGATAAGGAATATAACTCAGGTATTGGAAGTAACGGGCTTACATCCGCTAGACATGATGTTCTCTCTCAATACATAAAAGAAAAATATCCAGAGTCATACGATAACAACGTTCCTAGCGAGTTATCCTATTGTGGTTCAAAAAATTTAACTGATAAATTGGATGGGTTCAATATTGATATTGGGAAAATGCTTTTATCTCCAACAAGATCTTATGCACCTCTTTTAAAGTTAATTTTTGATGAAATTGGAAGAAATAAAATAAATGGAATTATTCATTGTACTGGAGGTGGTCAAACAAAAATTTTACATTTTATTGATAATTTACACATACTAAAAAATAATCTTTTTGAAATCCCTCCAATTTTTAAGCTAATAATGAATGAGTCTAACACAGACCCAAAGGAAATGTATAAGGTTTTTAACATGGGACATAGAATGGAAATTTATTTAGATCTAGAAAATGCATCTAAGGTAATTGACATCTCAAAATCAGTTGGAATAGATGCTAAAATCATTGGTGAAGTTATTGAATCAGATCATAAGAAACTTAGTATTCAATCAGAAATAGGTAATTTTGATTATTAAAACTCATTATGCTTACAGAAAAAATAGATATTGTTAGAAAAAGATATGATGAGATATATCAAATGATTAGTAATCCAGATATTATTGCAGATCAAAAAAAATATATTGAATTAAATAAAGAACTTAAAGAACTCAGTATTCTTGTTAATAAAGGAAAATTGTATGAAGAAGCAATAGACCAAAAAAATGAGGCTGAGGATTATATAAAATCTTCTGATGATAAAGACATGATTGAGATGGCTAAAGAACAATTGGAAATCTCAAAACAATCCATAGAAAAACTTGAAGATGAAATTAAAATTCTTCTAATTCCTAAAGATCCTGATGATGCAAAAAACGTTGTAGTGGAAATTAGAGCAGGAACTGGTGGAGATGAAGCGAGTATTTTTGCAGGTGATCTGTATAGGATGTATACAAAATTTGCACAAGAAAAAAAATGGAATATTAGTATTGTTGACACTAGTGAGGGAACAGCTGGAGGATTCAAAGAGGTCATATTTGAAATAGCGGGGGAGGATGTATATGGTGAATTAAAATATGAATCTGGAGTTCACAGGGTTCAAAGAGTTCCTCAGACAGAGACTCAAGGAAGAGTTCATACATCTGCAGCAACTGTAATGGTTCTTCCTGAAGCTGAAGAATTTGACGTTGAGATTAATATGAACGAAGTAAGAGTTGACTACTTTTGTTCATCTGGTCCAGGTGGTCAATCTGTTAATACAACATACTCGGCAGTTAGATTGACACATGAGCCAACTGGAGTTGTTGCTCAATGTCAAGATCAAAAATCTCAACATAAAAATAAAGAAAAGGCAATGAAAGTTCTAAGATCAAGACTATATGAGATTGAGCTTAATAAAAGAATGGAATCTGACTCTAAAAAAAGAAATGAGCTAGTAAAATCTGGAGATAGATCTGCAAAAATTAGAACATATAATTACCCTCAGGGAAGAGTTACAGATCATAGAATTGGTTTGACACTTTATGACTTACCAAAAATTTTAGATGGAGATGTTTCCAAGTTAATTGATGAGATTAAATTGTATATCAATACTGAGAGACTTAAAGAAGCTGGAGAAGTATGATAATGAATAAATTACATGATCAAATAAATAAGAAGAAATCATTTCTTTGTATTGGTCTTGATATTGACAAAAATAAAATTCCTAAATCAATATTAGAATTAAATGATCCTATCTTTGAATTTGCAAAGAGAATTATTGATTCTACTAATAAATATGCAATTGCTTATAAACCAAATATTGCATTTTTTGAGGCTTATGGTGCGAATGGCTTCAAATCTCTTGATAAAATCGCGAACTATCTTAATCAAAGTTACCCTGAAATATTTACTATAGCTGATGCCAAGAGAGGAGATATTGGAAATACTTCAAAAATGTATGCAAATGCTTTCTTAGAGGAACTTAACTTCGATTCAATAACTGTTTCGCCATATATGGGTTCTGACTCTGTTGAACCTTTTTTAAGTATTGAAGATAAGTTAGTATTTCTACTTGCATTAACATCAAATATTGGCTCAAACGATTTTCAAGAACTTAATTTGGATAACAATCAAAAGCTTTATCAAAAAGTAATAGAAACATCCAAAACATGGAAAAACAGTAGTAGGATTATGTATGTAGTTGGTGCTAAAAACACCAAAGAGATTCGTAAAATAAGAGATATGGTTCCTGATTCTTATCTTTTAATCCCAGGAGTTGGAGCTCAAGGTGGAAATATGGCTGAAATCTGTAAACAAGGTTTGGATAAAAATTTAAAATTGATCATCAACTCTTCAAGATCAATTATTTATGCATCACTTAATGATGATTTCGCTGAATGCGCTGCTAAAGAAGCAAAAAAAATTAGAGATGAAATGGAAAATTATATTAATGCACTATAATCATGATTCATTATACTAAATTTCTATGTAAAAATAAAGATGCAGATTGGATAACCTTTGTTCATGGTGCAGGTGGTAGTTCTACGATATGGTTCAAGCAAATAAAATATTTTTCAAAAAAATACAATTTATTACTACTTGATTTAAGAGGTCATGGAAAATCAAAATCAATTCCAATTAATCCATTTAAGAAAAAATACACATTTGATTCAATTACAAATGATATTCTTGAGGTAATAAATGCTGAAAAAATTAAAAAATCTCATTTTGTTGGTATCTCTTTGGGATCAATTCTAATTAGGAATTTTGCAGAAAGAAATCCAACTAGAGTAAAAAGCTTAATAATGGGTGGAGCAATTATGAAATTAAATTTCAAATCAAAAGTACTTATGTTTTTAGGTAACTCTACAAAATCAATTCTTCCATATATGTGGATATATAAACTTTTTGCATTTATTGTAATGCCTAACAACAATCATAAAGAATCCAGACTTTTATTTGTTAAGGAAGCAAAAAAACTTTATCAAAAAGAGTTTAAAAGATGGTTTCAATTAACTACTGAATTAGCCCCTTTATTGAAATTTTTTAGACAAATTGAGATACAAATTCCAACTTACTACATAATGGGTGATCAGGACTACATGTTCTTACCTTCAGTTAAGGAAATAGTTAAAAACCATAAGAATTCTAAGCTTTTTGTAGTACCAAATTGTGGTCATGTAGTTAATGTTGAAAAACCTAATATTTTTAATTTAAAGATGTTTGAGTTTATAGGTAAGAGTAACTAATCTATATTTCTTTCCTTATTGGAAGTCCAATCTTTTACTTCTCCAGGTTGATATATTTCATAATTTAATTCATCCTTACTTTTTCTAACCATTTTTCTAACATCTTCTAATAGTAGCTTTGAATCATAAACAATACCATCTTTAATTGTATACTTTACACCTCCCACTCTTTCAACTTCATTATCTTTATTAAGCTTTATAGCTCCAGTCCCATATAAAACCTTAAGATTTTCAAGTGGATTTTCTTCAACTAAGACAAGATCAGCCTTTTTACCTATTTCGATTGAACCAATTTCGTTATCCAAATCTAGTGCTTCTGCGCCTTTTAATGTAGCTGACATAATAACCTCAAGTGGATGGAATCCTGCTTCTCTTAATAACTCTAATTCTCTTATGTAAGCAAATCCATATAGTTGGAAAATGAACCCAGAGTCTGACCCAACAGTTACTCTACCTCCTCTATTTTTATATTCATTAACAAAATTCATCCACAGATTAAAATTCTTTTTCCATGCAACTTCTTGTTCTGTCCCCCAAAAATGCCAATATGATCCATGAGATATTCTGCTAGGTTGGTAAAACTCCCATAAACTTGGTAATGTATATACTTCATGCCACTCAGCTCTTCTAGCTCTTTGAAGGTCTCTACTGGCTTCATAAATATTAAAAGTTGGGTCTAGTGTAAAATCTAGTTCAATTAATTCATTCATTACATTATTCCAATGTTCTGAGCCAGGTTTTGCAGCCTGATCCCAGAGTCTACCAGCTTCTTCAAACCTATGTTGCTCATTAGAATAATTATAATAAAAAGGATAATTCTGTACAATTTTATCATCAAAGAGAGCCTCTGGTAAACCATACCAATGTTCCATTGACGTCAGTCCAGCTCTAGCTGAATTTAACACATTCCATCTTACTACATTTAGTTGTGCATGATGCATAGCTGAACCAAGTCCTAATGAATTATTTTCATCTAAAGCTGCAATCATTATATCGGGTTCAGCTCCAAAAAACTTAATACCGTCTGCACCTTTTTTAGCATTAAACCTTACCCATTCTCTAGCTTGATCTGGATTACTTATTTCATTAGTGTAACCTGAACCAAAACCTGAATAAATAACAAGTCTTGGAGCTATAATTTCATTTTTGATACTCTTATTTTTTAAATCTAGACTAAAGTCAATACCTCTTCCACCTGGTTCTCTAACTGTTGTTACACCATGTGCTAACCAAAGTTTAAAAACATAATCAGGTTCAGCACCTTGTGCAACACCTCCAATGTGTCCATGCATATCGATAAATCCAGGAAGTATAAACATTCCAGTTGCATCAATTTCACGACCACCTTTTTTTAGTTTAGGTCTTCTTCGCTCATTAATTTCAACTCCAGGATAACCAACAGTTTCTATAGACTTAATAAGATTTTTCTCTATTACAATATCAACTGGTCCTAATGGTGGACTACCATTCCCATTTATTAAAGTTACTCCTCTTATAATCAGCTGCTCAAAAGGTCCTTCCGAAAGATTTTTTTCTTGAGAGCTTAGATTAAACGAAAATAATACACATGATATAAATAATAGATTTTTTCTCATTTTAATTAAATATTTTATTCATTGTTAGAAAGCCTAAATAGGCTAACCCTATACATAAAGATACACTAATAAAAATGTATATAAATGAGTTTAATATTTCATTAGACTTAATAAAATTTAGATTCTCCATTGAAAATGCTGAGAAAGTAGTCAACCCCCCACATATACCAACAACAAGGAAGTAGTAATAGTCAGATTTTAACATATTGGAATTAATTAAATAACTTATAATTAGTCCAATAAAAAAACTACCAATTAAATTAACTGTTAGTGTTGAATATGGAAAGGAATCACTTGGAACTAATTTATTTAAAATTAATCTTATTGTAGATCCCAGACCTCCTCCCAAAAAAACAAGAAATAACTCTTTCATTTTATCTAAAAAGGTTACTGTAAGCAGCAATTATTGAAATAAAAACAATAAATATAATTAAGATTACATACGAATTCTTATAATAAACATCGTGAAGTCTTGAATCCTTTATATAAGAGTATCCAATTATCAGAGAAAATAATATTATGAATATTATAGCAAAAATTAGTTGTCCTTTAGTAAACATTAATTAAATTTATTTTAATCAAACTTTTCTAATATAAAATTAACAATTATGATAACTAATGCTATTGATGCAGTAAAAGAATTTAATGAAGCTTTTAAAATAAAGTACTCAAAAAATCAAAAAGCAGATCTTGATGAATCTACAATTGAGTTAAGATATAGACTAATGCAAGAAGAAAATGATGAGTATTTAGAAGCAGCAAGAAAAAAGGATTTAGTTGAAATTGCAGATGCACTTGGAGATAAACTTTATATTCTCTGTGGAACAATACTTGCACATGGACTTCAAGATAAAATTGTGGAAGTGTTTGATGAAATTCAAAGGAGCAATATGAGTAAGCTTAGTGCAGATGGAACACCTGTAATAAGGGAAGATGGAAAAATTTTAAAGGGACCGAATTATTTTAAGCCAAATATAAAATCAATTCTAGAAAAGTAAACTACTCAGTAATTTTATATCTCCAATTGTGAGTATCATCAGAAATATTTTGTTGAATATTAATAATAGCAGTTTTAATTTTTGAAGCAAAGTCGTTGTCTAATTCTTCAAGTTGAAATTTCTCGTCTTTGTAACCAAATGAATTAATTGGAGCTATCACTGCAGCTGTTCCACATCCAAAAACTTCTTTTAAATTGCCTGACTTAAACTCTGAAATCAGTTCTTTCACAGTTATATCTCTTTCTTCTACTTCAATTCCAATATCCCTTGCAACTTGTATTACACTTTTTCTTGTTACACCATCTAAAATTGTGTCACTTGTAAGTGGAGTAATAAGTTTATCATTAATTCTGAATACTACACTCATTGTTCCAACTTCTTCAATTTTTTGATGAGTGGATGAATCAGTCCAGACGATTTGATCGAAACCTTTTGATATTGCTATAGACGTTGGGTAAAATGCTGCACCATAATTTCCAGCTGCTTTAGCATACCCTGCACCTCCTGGAGCAGCTCTACTAAATTTATCTTCTATGTAAACACTCAGCGGCTTTGAATAATAAGCAGCACCAGGTGAGCAGATAATTAAAAATTTATATTTTTTTGAAGGGCTTGCAGCAAGCATTTCTGATGAAGAAAAAACAAAAGGCCGAATGTAAATTGAAGATCCTGGCTCATTTGAAACCCAGTCTCTCTCGAGACTTATTAGTTTGTTTAAGCCTTGAAAAAAATAGTCCTCAGGTAATATTGGAATATGCATCCTTTCACAAGATTTTTTTATTCTTTCATAATTATCTTTAGGTCTAAACAACCATAAATCCTCATTTGTATCCTTGTATCCTTTCATTCCCTCGAATATAGCTTGGCCATAATGAAAAACATGTGTTGAGGGATCAAGATTAATTGAACTGTAGGGCTTAATTACTGGATCTTCCCATTTATCATTATCATAATTGCACTCAAACATATGATCTGTAAATATTTCTCCAAATTTTATAGTAGAGAAGTTTACATCATTTATTTTTGTACTGTTAGATTTAATGATTTTCATAGAATTCGAAGATAATTAAAAAATCAATATGAAGGTATTAATTACAGGCGGTTCAGGGACTTTAGGTAAAGAAATTGCAAATCTTATATTTCAGAAAAAATACGAGGTTAATATTCTAACTAGAAATAAAAATTTAAAATCCCATAATCCACGATTAAAATACTTTAATTGGAATCCTAAAAAAGAGTATATTGACTTAGACTGTTTTAATGATGTTGATTGCGTAATAAATCTTGCAGGTTTTTCTGTATTTAATCTATGGACAAAAGCTAATAAAACTAAAATATTAGATAGTAGAGTAGGGTCAACAAATTTTATTTTGGATGTTATTTTAAAGAAAAAAATTAAAATTAAATCATTTGTTAATGCTTCTGCAATATCTGCATACAAAGACTCTTCAGACTTTACATCTTCTGAAAATGATTCAATCAATAATCCTAATTCATTTATTAATCAAGTTGTCGTAAAGTGGGAAAATGAAGTTAAAAAATTTGAAAGTAAACTGCCTGATATTTCATTTTCCATAATGAGAATAGGACTTGTTTTATCAAACTCAGGTGGGCTATATAAAATATGTAAGATGCTATCAAAGTTATTCATACTTTCTCCTATTGGAAATGGTAATCAGTGGCAATCATGGATCCACGAAAAAGATGCTGCTAAAATTATTTTATCAAGCTGTGAGAACTCCTGGAGGGGAACTTATAATTTAGTTGCTCCAAATCCAGTTAAACAAAATGAGTTAATAAATAAAATTGCAGTTTTTAATAAGTCAAGGGTTATATTTCCTAATATACCTTCTTTTATAATTAAGTCAGTATTTGGTAAAATGTCTGAGGTTATTCTTTCTAGTCAAAAAGTAAAATCGATTAAAATTAGTGAGTCTGACTTTTCGTTTAAATATATTGATGATGCTTTGAAAGACCTATCAAAAAATATATGACATTCTGACATAAAATTAAGATGGCAAAAAAATTGCTTGTAATAAAATAAAATAGTTCATGAATAAAAAGAAAACTGAAAGTAAAACTGCTAAATCAAGTTCTACTAAGAAGAAATCACCTTCTGTCAAAGAGTTAAATGAAACAATAAATAATGAGAAGGATAAATATGTGAGATTATTTGCTGAATTTGAAAACTATAAAAGGAGAACTGCAAAAGAAAGAATTGATTTATTTAAAACAGCAGGTAAAGAAGTTCTATCTAGTTTGATACCTGTTGTTGAAGATTTTAAAAGAGCTTTAAATCAGGAGGATGCAAATCAGGAGGATAATCAAGGTATTCAGTTAATCTACAATAAGCTTACAGAAACTCTAAAAAACCAAGGTCTTGAAGAATTAGAAGTTAAGGTTGGTGATTCATTTGACTCAGAAATTCATGAAGCAATTAGTCAAATTCCTGCTCAAAATGATGATCAAAAGGGAAAAATAATTGATATAATAGAAGGAGGCTATAAATTAGGNGATCAGGTTATAAAATTCCCAAAAGTTGTTGTTGCTCAATAAAAAGTTATGAAAGAAGATTATTACGAAATATTAGGTGTATCAAAAAGCGCTTCTACTGCTGAGATAAAAAAAGCATATAGAAAAAAAGCTATTCAATATCACCCAGATAAAAATCCTGGGGATAAAACTGCAGAAGCAAATTTTAAAAAAGCTGCAGAAGCATACGAAGTTCTTAGTGATCCCAATAAGAAATCGAAATACGACCAGTTTGGTCATAGTGCTTTTGATGGTGCAGGTGGATTTGGTGCAGGTGGCATGAATATGGATGATATCTTTAGTCAATTCGGAGATATTTTCGGTAGTGCATTTGGTTCATCTTTTGGTGGATTTGGAGGAGGAGGTCAAAGGGTTTCAAAGGGTTCAAATCTTAGAATAAGGGTTAAGTTAACACTAGAAGAAATTGTGAATGGTGTTGAGAAGAAAATTAAGGTTAAAAGAAAAACTCTTTCACCTGACTCTAAATTTTCGACATGCACAACATGTAATGGTTCTGGTCAGGTTTCTAGAATTACAAATACAATTTTAGGTAGAATGCAGTCTACCTCAATATGTCCAAACTGTAATGGTGCAGGTAAATCAATTACATCTAGAGGTGCAGGAACAGATTCTAATGGTATGCTTAATTCTGAAGAAACAGTTTCAATTAAAATTCCTCCAGGCGTTGAGGAAGGAATGCAACTTAAAGTACCAGCAAAAGGAAATGATTCTAATAATCCCAACGGTATTCCAGGAGACCTATTAGTATTAATAGAGGAATCAAATAATGGACTATTTACTAGGGACGGAAAGCATCTTCATTATGATCTTTATATAAGTATTTCAGAAGCTGCACTCGGTGTCTCAAAAGATATTCACTTAATTGATGGAAAAGTTAGAATAAAGCTCGAGTCAGGTATTCAATCTGGAAAAACACTCAGATTAAGAAATAAGGGAATACCAGATCTAAATGGATACTCAAAAGGTGACTTATTAGTTCATGTAAATATTTGGACGCCTAAGACTTTAAATAAAAAACAGAAAGACTTCTTTAAAGAAATGCTAGATGATGATAATTTTAAGCCAAACCCTAAAAAATCTGAAAAGTCCTTTTTTGAAAAAGTTAGAGATATGTTTGCATAAATAATTTTATCTTAGACCATCTAATAATCTTAAAATGAGCAAAATCCTTATAATTGAAGATGAGGAACCAATCAGAAGAGTTCTAGTAAGAATACTTACAGATGAGGACTCTAGTTTTGAAATTCACGAAGCATCTGATGGAAAGAAAGGCCTTGATCTTATAAAGAATGATTCTTATGATCTTGTTCTATGCGATATAAAGATGCCTAAAGTAGATGGTATTGAGCTACTTCAAAGAACTAGAAAGACTAACTCTACTATTCCTTTTATTATGTTAACCGGTCATGGTAACATTGAAACTGCTGTAGAATCTATGAAGCTTGGAGCATATGATTTTATATCAAAACCCCCTGATCTTAATAGACTTATTAATTCTGTAAGAAATGCTCTAGAGAAAAAAGAACTAATAGCTGAAAATAAAATCTTAAGAAAAAAAGTTGCCAAAAAATATGAAATAATTGGTAATTCAAAGTCCATTATGGAAATACATGCAATGATTGATAAGGTTGCCAAGACTGAAGCAAGAGTATTAATAACTGGAGAAAGCGGAACTGGAAAGGAACTTGTTGCCCATAATATTCATGAGAAAAGTAGTAGAGCTAAATCCCCATTTATTGAAGTAAACTGTGCTGCAATTCCCTCAGAGCTAATTGAAAGCGAGCTTTTTGGTCATCTAAAAGGTTCTTTTACTTCTGCTGTAAAGGATAGGGAGGGTAAGTTTGAAGCTGCAAATAATGGAACTATATTTTTAGATGAAATAGGAGACATGAGTCTTGCTGCACAAGCTAAAGTTTTAAGGGCTTTAGAGGAAAATAAAATTCAAAGAGTAGGAAGTCAAAAAGACATAAGTGTTGATGTTAGAGTTTTAGCTGCTACAAACAAGGACTTAAAAAAAGAAATAGACGATGGTAATTTTAGGGAGGACTTATACCATAGGTTAGCAGTTATTGTAATTAAAGTACCTGAATTGAGTAAGAGAAAGTCAGATATTCCAGTTCTTGTAGATCATTTTTCTAATATAATTTCAAATGAACAAGGGATTGAAACAAAAAAGTTCAGCAAAGACTCACTAAAACTTCTTGAAGATTATAATTGGTCAGGTAATGTAAGAGAATTAAGAAATGTAGTTGAGCGCTTAATTATTTTAGGTGGTGAGACTATCTCAAAGGATGATGTAAGTTTGTTTGCTACAAAAAAATAATCATATGAGATTCTTCATAATTTTAGTTTCACTACTTACATTAAATTTTATTAATTCTCAAACTACTGAAGAAAATTCTGTTTTTATTGATAAAATATATGATGAAGCTCTGTTAAATGGAAAATCTTATGAATGGCTTGATTACTTATCTAACCAAATTGGTGGAAGACTATCAGGATCTATTAATTACGAAAGGTCTGTAAAATGGGGTAAAGAAGAGCTTGATCTTTTAGAAATTGATTCAGTTTGGCTTCAACCAGTTATGGTGCCAAAATGGGTTAGGGGTGCGCCTGAATATGCCCATATAGAAACAAGGCCAGGAAATAATATCTCTGTTCCAATTGTAGCATTGGGTGGTTCAATTTCAACTCCATCAATTGGAATTTCTGCAAATGTAGTTGAAGTTAAAAGTTTCAAGGAGTTAAGAGACATAGGGAGAGACTCAGTTAGTGGAAAAATAGTTTTTTTTAATCGTCCAATGGATGTAACATTGATTAACACTTTTGAATCATATGGCGGAAGTGTCAATCAAAGGACACAAGGGGCTGTACAAGCAGCTAAACTTGGAGCTATAGGTGCTATTGTCAGATCAATGACTACAACTTTAGATAATTATCCTCACACAGGTTCCATGTATTATGAAGGCTTGTCACTAAGTCAAAGAATACCTGCTGCTGCAATTAGTACTAATGGTGCTGAACTTCTTAGTTCTATGTTATCCTTAAATCCAAAAATAAAGTTCTTTTTTAGACAGAATTCCAGAAACTTTCCTGATGTGTTAACTCATACTGTAATTGGTGAAATTAAGGGGTCAGAAAAACCAGATGAAATAATTGTTGTAGGTGGACATCTTGACTCATGGGATNTAGGAGATGGAAGTCATGACGATGGTGCAGGAATTGTTCAATCNATGGAAGTACTAAGAATTTTTAAATCTTTAAATTATATTCCTAAAAGGACTATTAGAGTAGTTTTATTTGCTAATGAAGAAAATGGGCTAAGAGGTGGAAATAAATATGCTGAAGTTGCAAAACTCAAAAATGAAAAACATTTTTTTGCCATTGAATCTGATGCGGGTGGTTTTACTCCAAGAGGAATTAGTTTTGATACATCTGATAAGGAGTTTAAATCTCTAAAAAAGTTTGAGGAATATTTTAATAATTATGGGGTTAGTTTTCTTCAAGGAGGAAGTGGAGCTGATATTGGACCTTTAAAAGATGGTAATATTATTTTAGCTGGATTAAGGCCTGACCCCCAAAGATACTTTGATTATCATCATGCTGCATCTGATACTTTTGACAAAATTAATAAGCGTGAATTAGAGCTCGGAGCTGCTACAATGGCCTCTATAATCTATCTTATGGATAATTATAAGCTCTAGTCATGAACCAAATAATTAAAAGGTTCAGAAATTACAGTAAAGAATTCAATTATAACCTAAAGTTAGCATACCCGGTAATGATAGGTATGCTAGGTCATACATTTGTTCAGTTTATTGACAATGTAATGGTAGGGCAACTAGGTACTGCCGAGCTTGCTGCTATTTCTTTAGGAAATAGTTTTGTTTTTATTGCAATGTCTTTAGGTATTGGATTTTCTCAAGCTATTACTCCTTTAATTGCTGAAGCAGACGGTGCAAAAAAAAATAATGATATATCAAGAATATTTGAGCATAGTTTTTTAATCTGCTTATTTTTAGGATTATTCTTGTTCCTAATAGTTTTTTTAAATAGGAATCTATTATATTCAATGAATCAACCACAAGAGGTTGTTGAGCTAGCTTCGCCATATCTTTTTTGGGTATCGATATCTCTGATAGCTACAGTAAATTTCCAGGCCTTTAGACAATTTGCTGATGGTATGTCTTTTACAAGAGCAGCAATGTATTCAACTATTGTAGGGAATATCATTAATGTTGCTTTAAACTTCTTCCTAATTTTTGGTTATTGGATTTTCCCAAAGCTTGGGGTAGAGGGGGCGGCAATAGGTACTTTAATAGCTAGATTCTGTATGNTATTATTTATTATTTTTTATCTGAAACTTCATAANAAATTATCTGTTTACATAAAAAGATTTTTTCCTTCTAAAGTAGAGATTAAAAGATTGAAAAAAATTCTCTATTTAGGTCTTCCATCTGCTCTTCACAGTTTTTTTGAGGTAGCATTCTTTATATCNGCAGTTTGGATGTCAGGATTCATTGGTAAAAATTCTCAAGCTGCAAACCAGATTGCTCTAAACCTTGCTTCAATGACATATATGGTTGCTTTAGGTGTTGGAGTTGCAGCTATGATTAGAGTTGGTAATCAAAGGGGTATGATGAATTATAAAAAATTAAGAGAAGTTGCTTTATCAACTATTCTACTTATAATATCTATTGATATAATTTTNTGTATGATTTTTTTACTTTTTAATGATTCTNTACCTCTTCTTTACTTGGANCCNAATAATCCTTCAANTTTAACTGATGTAAATCAAGTATTAGAGATTGCATCAAAATTATTAATTGTAGCAGGAGTGTTCCAGCTTTTTGATGGTCTACAAGCTGTTGTTCTTGGAGCTTTAAGGGGAATGCAAGATGTTAATAAGCCCGCTATAATTATTTTTCTTTCATATGGTGTTATTGGATTTCCAATATCATATTATCTTGGCTTTTATACAAGTTTATCAATGGTTGGAATATGGCTAGGACTTTTGTCTGGTTTATTTTCTTCCTCTTTGTTTCTGTTTTTAAGATTTAATTATCTTTCTAGAAAAATAATAAGACTTAATGATTGAGGAAATTTTAAAACTTGATTCAGACTTATTTTTATACTTTAATAATNTAGGTAATCCATATTTTGATAATTTCTGGATGTTTCTCTCAAAAACTGAAGCCAATGTAATAGTATATTTAGTAGTACTAATTGCTTATATATACTCAATTAATAACAAAAAAAGGACTAAAACTTTATTTCGCTTAATTATTACTATAACTATACTAATAACCATTTCAGATCAAACATCAAATTTATTTAAAGACTCTTTTCAAAGACATAGACCATGCTATAATGAACTAATTGCTGACTCATTAAGACTTGTGAAAGAGTCATGTGGTGGAAAATATGGATTCTTTTCAGCTCATGCATCAAATTCTTTTTCATTGGCAATCTTTTTCGGCCTATTATTAAGATCATCAAATAAATTATTTATTCTTTTATTTGCTATATATGCATTTTTAATTTCCTATAGTAGAATTTACCTAGGTGTTCATTACCCAATTGATATTTTTGTGGGTGCAATTTTTGGGACTATAAATGCAATAGCTCTATATAAAATATACCTATATAGTTTTAATTTTCTCAACAAAAGTTGACCAAGAATAATANTTTTTTGCTTTTATAATATTTGAGNTATATAGTTGATTTCTTTTTTCGTCAATACAATTTAGAATTGCTTTTGCTAAATTTTCAGGAGTTTTGTCAAATACTTCGCCGCTTTGATCTTTATTTATTATTTCTTTTAACCCTCTAACTTTTGAAACAACTATAGGTTTATTATAGAAGTAGGCAAGAGGAGTAATTCCACTTTGACTCGCATTAATATAAGGCTGAACTATTAATTCACTTGCGCATATATAATCTCTTATCCTATCAAGCTCAAGGAAGTTATTATCAATTAGTATTTTTTCGCTAAGATTAAGTTCATCAACTAATTGTTTGCATTCATTTAATGAATCATAAAACTCTCCTGCAATTATGAATTTTATATTATCATCTTTTATATAATTAATAGATTTTATGAATGTTTGAACACCTTTATATTTTCTTATAAGTCCAACAAATGTGACATACTTATAGTCTTTCAAGTTTAGATCATATTTTGCCTTTGCTTTTTCCTTTATTATTGGAAGATTTGTATTTATTGGATGATATAGAGATAGTACCTCTTTTCTCGTATTAGAACGAATCATTTCTGCAATATTTTCAGAAAATGAAATAAATTTTGAACATGATTTAAGAAAAAGTTTTCTTAGGATACCTTCAAAAGGAATTTTTTCATGATTTTTCCAATTATCTACAATCCCAACAACTTTTATTTTTTTACTTAAAAAAAAACTAATAAAATAATAGGGTAAACATAAAATTGGTGACCAATATCTTAAGATCACTACTTCTGGACTTAATTTGTTAATGTTTTTGGAAACCATCAACCAATTAAAAGGATTAATTGTATTAACCTTTCTTTTAATTTGAAATTTCTGTTTATACCTCTCTCTACTAAACTGGGTATTTCCAGGAAAAAGAAAACTTGGATATAATAATGAGAATGTCCAAACTTCAGTAGATACTCCTGAATCAATAAGCTCATTACAAAAAGAATGAGTAGAATCTGAAATACCTCCTCTGTATGGATAGGCACTTGAGATTACTAGGAATTTAGTCCTCTCTGAATTCATAATACTAATTTATGGAAATATATCTAGAGGTCTCCTAAGGAGCTTTTTTGAGGTAAGTTAGAACTTCCCATTAAAAATTTGTCAATGTGGTGAGCAGCTTCTCTTCCTTCAGAAATAGCCCAAACAATAAGTGATTGGCCTCGTCTACAATCACCTGCAGTAAAAATATTATTTCTTTTAGTTTGGTAGTTTGAATTTGAACTTATGTTACCTCGTTTATTAATTTCAAGATTAAATTTATTTGGAAGATCAGTTTCAGGCCCTGTAAATCCAAGAGCTAAAATAACTAAATCACAATCCCATGTTTTAGTTGAACCAGGTATCTCAATAAACTCTTTTTTGTCAGAGTCAAATTTAACATTTACTGTCTCAAGACCAATTAGATTATTATCAGAGTCACTAACAAATCCTTTAGTTAATATACTCCACTCTCTTTCAGCTCCTTCCTCGTGGGAAGATGATGTTTTAAGTGTAAAAGGCCAATAAGGCCATGGATTCTCTTCACTTCTTTCAGTTGGAGGTTTTGAAGCAAGTTCAAAATTTATTACATTTTTTGCTCCATGCCTATTGGAGGTACCTATACAATCTGATCCTGTATCTCCACCTCCAATAACAATAACGTTTTTTCCTTTTGAATTATAGCATTCGAGATGATCACTTAATTGATTATCAACGAAACGATTATTATGAGTCAAAAAATCCATAGCTTGAATAACACCAGGTAAATCAATACCTGGGATATCAAGACTTCTTTTTATAGTAGACCCCGTGCACAATAAAATGCTATCATATTTAGATTCAAGGTTAGGAATATCAATATCTTTTCCAATATCTACATTACATTTGAAAGTAACACCTTCCTTTTCTAAAATTTTTAGACGCCTATCNATTANATTCTTTTCAAGNTTGAAGTCTGGAATACCNTATCTAAGTAAACCTCCAATTTTATCATCTCTCTCATANACTGTAACTTTATGACCAACTGAATTTAATTGCTGTGCGGCTGCTAGACCAGCTGGACCAGAACCTACAATAGCAACTTTTTTACCTGTTCTTTTACTAGGAATTCTAGGTACTATCCAGTTTTCACTAAACCCTTTTTCTACTATATGCTTTTCAATCAATTCAATTGAAACGGGTGGATCAATAATTCCTAGAACGCATGCAGCCTCACATGGTGCTGGGCAGAGTCTTCCAGTAAATTCAGGAAAATTATTGGTTGAATGAAGAACATCAAGAGCCTCTTTCCATTTATTATTATAAACTAAGTCATTAAAATCGGGAATCAAATTACCTAATGGACATCCACTATGACAGAAAGGAACACCACAATCCATGCATCTTGCAGCTTGAGATTCTAATTCTTTTTTTTTTGGAGATATTGTAAACTCTTTATAGTTCTTTAATCTTTTTCTAACAGGAACATACTTCTCGTCAATTCTATCATATTCTTTAAAACCTTTAACCTTTCCCATTATTGAATTAACTGATCTATTTTTTCTTTTGCTATCCTTTCTAAAGCTAATTTATATTCTTTAGGCATTACTTTGATAAAGTTTTTCTTCTCATTTTTCCAATTTGATAATATTTTTTCTGCTACTTCACTATTTGTGTTGGAAAAATGATTTTCTAGCATTTCATAAATTATATCTTGATCTTGGATATTAGGTGTTTCAAGATCAATCATTTCCATATTAAAATTCTTGATTGACCTTTTATCTTCTTTATAAATATAAGCAATACCACCACTCATGCCAGCTCCAAAATTTCTACCAATCTTACCTAGAATTAAAACAGTTCCACCGGTCATATATTCACATCCATGATCACCTACACCCTCAACTACCGCCTTTGCTCCAGAATTTCTTACACAAAAACGTTCACCTGCAATTCCATTAATGTAGGCTTCACCACTTATAGCACCATAAAGAGCAACATTTCCAATTATAATATTTTCATTTGAAACAATACTTGAGTCTTTTGGAACTCTAACAGAAAGTGTTGCACCAGATAAACTTTTACCAAAATAGTCATTTGTGTTTCCATAGACTGTCATATTTAATCCCTTAACAGAAAAAGCACCAAAACTTTGACCAGCCGAACCATTAAAAGTTATGTTTAAAGTATTTTTTGAAAGCCCTTTCTCACCATGAAGCTTTGAAATTTCATTACTTAATAGTGCTCCAACAGCTCTATCGGTATTCTTAATATTAAATTCAAATGAAGATTTCACCTTGTTATTAATAGACAATTTTGCAACTTTTAATATTTTAAAGTCTAACACACTGTCTAAGTTGTGATTTTGTTTTGAAGTATTTCTTAGCTTATCATCATCTCCAGATAGAGGTTTATAAAGTAATTTGTCCAAATTAATACCTTTGACTTTATAATCATCAATTCCAGTCTTAGCTTTAAGTTTTTGTGTCTGACCAACCATCTCGTCAATACTTCTAAAGCCAAGTTTAGCCATTATTTCTCTTAATTCCTGAGCAACGAAATACATAAAATTAATTACATGCTCAGGTCTGCCTTTGAAGTTTTTTCTTAGCTCAGGATCCTGAGTTGCTATACCAACTGGACAAGTATTTAAATGACATGCTCTCATCATTATGCATCCAGATGCAACCAGAGGTGCAGTTGAAAAGCCAAACTCTTCAGCTCCTAATAAACAAGCAATTGCCACATCACGACCTGTTTTTAATTGTCCATCACATTCTAGAACAACTCTGCTTCTTAAATTATTTAAAACTAAGGTTTGTTGTGCTTCTGCAACTCCAAGTTCCCATGGTAATCCAGCGTGTCTTAATGAAGTTAAAGGAGAGGCTCCAGTTCCTCCATCGTAACCGGAAATTAAAATAACATCAGCTTTGGCTTTTGCAACTCCAGCAGCAATTGTACCAACTCCAACTTCAGATACAAGTTTAACATTGATTCGAGCATTTCTATTAGCATTTTTCAAATCAAAAATTAGCTGAGCTAAGTCTTCAATTGAGTAAATATCATGGTGTGGTGGTGGTGAAATAAGCCCTACATATGGAGTAGAATTTCTCACTTTAGCAATTAATGGATTTACTTTAGGTCCTGGAAGTTGTCCTCCTTCTCCAGGTTTAGCTCCTTGTGCCATTTTTATTTGTATTTCATCAGCGTTAGATAAGTAGTATGAGCTAACCCCAAATCTACCAGAAGCAACTTGTTTAATTGAACTGTTCCTTAAGTCACCATTTTTATCCTTATTAAATCTATCAGAGTCTTCACCTCCTTCACCAGAATTACTTTTGCCTCCAATTCTATTCATTGCGATAGCAAGATTTTCATGAGCTTCTTTACTAATAGACCCATATGACATAGCACCTGTTTTGAATCTTTTAACAATCTCAGTCCACGGTTCAACTTCTTCAATTGGAATTGGATTAAAATCTACAAACTTAAGAAGACCTCTTATAGTCATTAATTGCTCTTCTTGTTTATTTACTATATCGGAATATTCTTTGTAGGAGGAATAGCTTTCTGTTCTTACCGAATTTTGAAGTTTAGAAATTGTTGATGGATTAAACATATGACTCTCTCCATCTCTTCTCCATCTGTAATCACCACCAGTTTCTACTGAGGAGAAGTTAGATTCAGATTTAAATGCATAATTTATTCTTTCACTGATTTCCTTTTCAATAACATATAGACCAACACCTTCAATTCTTGAAGGGGTATTTTTAAAATATTTATTGATAAAATTTGTTTTAAGTCCAAGTGCTTCAAAGATCTGTGATCCCCTATATGAATTAAGTGTTGAAATACCAATTTTATTCATAATTTTTAGAATCCCTTTTGCAATTGCATCATTAAAATTTGAGATAGCAGAATCTATTGAAACATTATTAAGATGTCCTGAATTATAGTGATATTCAATCACCTCATTAACTAAATATGGGTTTATTGCGCTTGCACCATATCCAAAAAGCATTGAGAAGTGGTGAGGCTCTCTAGGTTCAGCAGATTCAACTATTATACCAAATTTAGATCTTTTCTTTTTCTTTATCATTGTCTGGTGAACATAAGAGCAGGCGAGAAGAATAGGAATAGGAGCCATTTTTTTGGAAACAAGTCTATCACTTAATATTATTATATTGCTTCCTTGATCAATGCACTTTTCAATTTTCAGAACAATTTTGTCTAAAGCTTCTTCAATTCCATTGTGACCTTTCTTAAATTCATATAAACATTTAATTGAACTTGCTTTGAAATTTTTATGATTTATATATTTAATCTTATCAAGATCTTCATTGGAAATGATAGGATTTTTAATAGTTAGATTTATTGAGTGCTCTTCAACTATTTCAAACAAATTATGATTTCTTCCAAGTGAAAGACTTGTATCTGTTATAATCTCCTCTCTTATACCATCTAATGGTGGATTAGTAACTTGAGCAAATAACTGTTTGAAGTAGTTGTAAATAAGTTGAGGTTTTTTAGAGAGAACTGCCAGAGGAGTATCTGTTCCCATAGATCCTATAGCCTCTTTGCCAGTTTGACACATTGGAATTATTATTTTTCTAAAATCTTCCTTTGTATAGCCAAATATTTTCAATCTTGTTTCTATACTAAGTTTTTCATCCGGAGTTCTATTTCCTGTATAAGGTACATCTGCTAATTGAAGAATATTTTTATTTATCCAATCCTCATAGGGTCTCTTAGATACAATGTCCTGTTTTATTTCATCATCGTTAACTATCCTGCCTTTTTCCATATCAACAAGAAAAATCTTACCAGGTTCCAATCTACCATGAGATAGAACATTATCAGGTTTTACATCGACAACACCCGTTTCAGACGACATAATTACATAACCATCTTTAGTCACAGTATATCTTGATGGTCTAAGGCCGTTTCTGTCAAGAAGAGCTCCAATAAATTTGCCATCTGTAAATGGAATAGAAGCAGGTCCATCCCAAGGCTCCATAATACAACTATTATAATTGTAGAAAGCCCTTTTACCTTTATTCATAGAATTATGCTTCTCCCAGGCTTCAGGAACAAGCATCATCATTACTTCAGGAAGTGATCTGCCCGTCATTAATAACAATTCAACAACCATATCCATAGATGCTGAATCAGACTTTTTTGGAACAATTATTGGTAATATCTTTTTCATATCACCATCAGAGATTTCAGAAGATTCAAAAAGCTCCTCCCTGGACTTCATTCTACTTATATTACCTTTAAAAGTGTTTATTTCACCATTGTGNCACATGTATCTAAATGGTTGAGCAAGATCCCATGTTGGGAAAGTGTTTGTTGAAAACCTTTGATGAACAAGTGCAAGTTTAGTAACTAAATCTTTGTTGGTTAAATCGGTATAGAACCTTTCAATATCTTCTGGAATAAGCAATCCCTTGTAAATGATAGTTCTTAAACTAAGACTTGAAAAGTAGAAAAATTCACTTTGAGACAGCTCAGAGTTATAAATAATATTTTCACTAATCTTTCTAGCTACAAAAAGCTTTAAATTAAACTGTTTTTCATTCAATTTAGAATCTTTTGGCTTAATAAAAACTTGTTTAATTGTAGGCTGAGTCTTACTTGCAATAGAGCCTACAACTTTAGAATTTACTGGAACATCTCTCCATCCAATTATTTCTAACTCTTGTTTTTTTATTTCATCTTCAAATATTTTAATACAATAATTTGATTGATTTATTTTATTAGGAAGAAATAACATACCGACTGCATATTCATTTGCTTTCGGCAAGTTGAAATCACATTGTTTTTTAAAAAAATCATGAGGTATTTCAATTAAAATCCCAGCTCCATCTCCTGTTCTACCATCTGCACTAACAGCTCCTCTGTGTTCCAGACAGGTTAATATATTTAATGCTTTATTAATAATAGTATTAGTTCTTTCACCATTTAAGCTACAAATAAAGCCTGCACCGCAATTGTCATGCTCAAATTCAGATAAATAGAGTCCTTGGTCTTTTAATTTCATATGGAACTTACAAAATTAAAATTATGAAGTTTCTCATGAAATCTATGTAAGTAAAACCAATGATTAATATTTAATAATTATTAAAATGATAAAAAAAGTATGAAAAAAATGAGATATCCATACTAATTACTGAAATGTTTGGAAATTATATATTAAAATCACTTTTTAATCTCCCATTCACCATTTTGAATAAGTTTTTCAGCTTGCTTAAACTTTAGTGTTCTTGTCTCTCCTGTTGAGGAGTGTTGTATTTCAACTTTTTCGTTTCTACCAATTTTTGGAAGTTCCCTTGTTATGGTTTCAACCTTCTGAGAATTTTGACTTGCACTTGCACCAATACTTCTCGCTCTTTCAGCTAATTGATCACTATTTAAGCTTTCNTCTTTNGATGTNTTGNAATCANTATTAGTANTNANATTNGANCCAGCATCNNTNATATTTCCTTGATTNTTTGGAAGATTTGANTTAAANAAGAAAGANAGTAATTCTTTNTTNAGAACNTGAATCATNGATTTAAAAAGTTCATANGCTTCNAATTTATATATNAAAAGAGGATCTTTTTGCTCATGAACTGCTANTTGAACNGANTGTTTNANNTCATCCATTTTTCTNANATGATTTTTCCANTTTTCNTCAATTATTGCAAGNGAAATACTNTTNTCNAAGTCNTNNATTAAATTNTCTCCNTTACTTTCATATGATTTCTCTAAATCNGTAACAATATTTATTACTTTNTTTCCNTCNGTAAATGGNACTACAATCCTTTTAAANGANTTNCTTTTATTTTCNNANACATTTTTNATNACNGGNAGNGCNATNACTCTATTNANCTCTTTNTTANTAGCNTAGAATGTTTTTAACTCATNAAANANCTTNNNNATAANNNTNTCTTCATCTNANTCTAAAAATTCANTTTCANNAATNGGNGATGTCATNGAAAAAGTAGTAATTAATTCAAATTCATAATTCTTGTAGTTATTTGTTGCTTTGTTATTCCTGACTATCTCCTCAATTGTGTCAAACATGATATTAGAAATATCAATTTGAAGTTTATCACCTCTTAGAGCATTTTTTCTAAGAGTATAAATTATATTTCTCTGAGAATTCATTACGTCATCATATTCTAATAATCTTTTCCTTATACCAAAATTATTTTCTTCAACCTTCTTTTGAGCTCTTTCTATAGATTTTGTAACCATTGGGTGTTGAATATTTTCGCCATCTTTTAGACCCATTCTATCCATTATATTTGCAACTCTATCCTGTCCAAAAAGTCTCATTAAATTGTCTTCGAAAGAAACATAAAATTGTGAACTACCAGGATCACCTTGTCTTCCAGATCTTCCTCTAAGCTGNCTGTCAACTCTTCTTGAGTCATGTCTTTCTGTTCCAATAATTGCAAGACCACCAGCATCAATAACCTCTTTACTTAACTTAATATCAGTNCCTCTACCAGCCATATTNGTTGCTATAGTTACTACTCCAGGNTTTCCTGCTTCAGCAACTATATCAGCTTCTTTTTTATGAAGTTTAGCATTTAAAACATTATGATTTATGTTTGATCTATTTAACATCTTACTAAGTAACTCAGAAATTTCAACCGAAGTAGTACCTATTAATACAGGTCTTTTTTGATTCCTAAGATTAATTACTTCATCTATAATAGCNTTATATTTTTCTCTCTTAGATTTNTATATNAAGTCATCCTGATCTTTTCTTGCTATTGGTCTATTTGTTGGNATCTCCGTTACATCAAGCTTATAAATTTCCCAAAATTCACCTGCNTCGGTAACAGCTGTNCCAGTCATACCNGATAATTTAGAGTATAGTCTAAAATAATTTTGTAAAGTAATGGTAGCAAAAGTTTGAGTTGCAGCCTCAATCTTNACATTTTCCTTAGCTTCTATCGCTTGGTGAAGCCCATCAGAATATCTCCTACCATCCATAATCCTTCCAGTTTGCTCATCAACAATCATAACTTTATTCTCAACAACAACATATTCAACATCCTTTTCAAAAAGAGTAAATGCCTTCAGCAGTTGGTTTATAGAATGAATTCTTTCACTTTTGACGTTAAATTCATTAAAAAGATCATTCTTTTCTTTAGCTTCTTCTTCAGGTGTAAGCCCTTTACTCTCAATAACTGCAATATCAGATGCTATGTTTGGCATTATAAAGAAGTCTTTATCATCAAGGTCTTTTGATAATGTTTCTATACCCTTTTCAGTTAATTCAATTTGGTTATTTTTTTCATCTATTGTAAAATAAAGTTCCTGATCAATCTGATGCATTTCTCTATTATTATCCTGCATATAAAAATTCTCAGTTTTTTGGAGAATTTGCTTCACACCCTCTTCACTCAAAAATTTAATTAGAGGCTTATTCTTTGGTAGTCCCCTGAATACTCTATACAGAAAGAATCCTCCCTTTTCATTATCAGAATTATTAATCAAGGATTTTGCTTCTGCTAATGTGGTTGATAAATAAGTTTTTTGAAGAGAAACAAGATTTTGAATTTTAGGCTTTAGGTTATCAAACTCATGTCTATCTCCATCTTTAGTTGGACCTGAAATTATCAAAGGAGTTCTAGCATCATCAATTAGTACAGAGTCTACCTCATCAATAATAGCGTAGTTGTGCTTTCTTTGAACAATATCATCCAAAGAATGAGACATGTTATCTCTTAAATAATCAAATCCAAATTCATTATTTGTTCCGTATGTAATATCTGCATTATAAGCTCTCCTTCTTTCTGGAGAATTAGGTTTATGATGATCTATACAATCTACTCTTAGTCCATGAAACTCAAATATTGGACCCATCCATGCACTATCTCTTTTAGCCAGNTAATCATTTACAGTTACAAGATGGACTCCATCCCCTGTTAAAGCATTAAGATAAATTGGTAAAGTAGAGACAAGTGTTTTACCCTCACCTGTTTGCATTTCTCCAATTTTACCTTGATGAAGAACTATACCACCAATTAGCTGGACATCATAGTGAATCATATCCCATAACACATTCTTACCTGCAGCATCCCATGAGTTCTTCCATATAGCGCTCTCACCATCAATTGTAACGTATGATTTTTTTGAACCTATCTCTTTATCAAATTCTGAAGCAGAAACTTTTACAGATTCATTTTCATAAAATCTCCTCGCGGTTTCCTTAACTACAGCAAATGCCTCAGGTAATATTTCATCAAGAATTTGAGCCTTTGTTTCTGATAGTTCTTTTTCAACTATTTCTACCTCACTAAATAATTTTTCCTTTTCAATGTTTGAGGATTCATTAGTTATTGATTCATTTAATTTCTTGAGTGAAGAAACTAATTCATTGGTTTTGTTAGATATAATCTTCTTAAAATTATGAGTTCTGTCTCTTAACTCATCATTTGATAAAGATGACATTCCAATGAAATGTTTATTTATCTCATCAACAAGTGGAGTAAGCTTTTTGAGATCTTTACCTGATTTATCGCCAAGAAAGACCTTTAAAAGTGAGTTAACAATGGACATGCCAATTTTTATTCAAATTTATCAAAAAAATAACCAATTATAATTAAATAAGATTAATACTCATCTTCATTCCAGAGGTAATCTTCTTCTGTGGGNTAGTCTGGCCAAATTTCNTCTATGGANTCNTANACATCACCTTCATCCTCNANNGANTGAAGATTCTCTACTACNTCTAGAGGAGCACCAGTTCTAATTGAAAAGTCAATAAGCTCNTCNTTTGAGGCTGGCCAAGGAGCATCACTTAAGTANNNNGCNAGTTCTAATGTCCAGTACATTATNAATTTTTTTCAAAAATATATTAAAACTTCAATATTCCAAGAAAAAATTATTTTTTTAGCTTAGAAAATGAAATTAGTAGAAGTAAAATTGAAATTAGAATACTTATCCTTGCAATGTAATCCCCATTCTTACTGTAAAAAGTTCTTTTATTAATTGTATATGCTTTGCCTGATAATGTACCCTTATCATCAAATGGTAATTTAGCTTGATATTCCCCAACCTCATTAATAATTGTAGAAACACCAGAATTTGCACTTCTAACAACATACCTTCTATTTTCTATAGCTCTTAATCTAGCATAACTTACTAAATGTCTATGCCCAGGAGAATCAAACCACCAAGCATCATTAGTAATTATAGTAATAAAATTTGCACCCAAATCAACATATTCAGCAACGTACTCTCCATAAATAGTTTCATAGCAAACTATGGGTACAGTTTTCAAATCTTTATTTGAATGTTTAAATAATTTTCTATCAGATGGATGCTGAACACCTTTTGAAACAGTAGTACCACCTAAATCAATCATTACATTTCCAAGGAGTGGCTCAAGAAAAGACTTTAGAGGCATATATTCACTGCCAACAACTAATTTAGTCTTATGATTGTATTCAAATCCTTGATCTGCAGAAAAATTTATTGAGGAATTATAGTAATCTACCCATAGGTTATCTCTTACAAAATTTGCTGTTTTTGAGGGCTTATCCTCTTTATTTTGATATAATTTAAAAAATTGAATACCTGAGATAAGATTTGTTTTTTTAAATGCATCAAGAAAATAGCTTAGACTATCATGAAGCTTTGTATATTCAAAATATTCTACATTTTCGCCATAACCTTCAGAAAAGAATGTTTCGGGTGCTATAACAAAATCATATTGTTCTGATTTTAATTTATCANATGTTAGCTCTTTAAATGTTTCAAAATAATCAAGATTTGTTGATGAATTACCATATTTTGATGCCCAAGGATCTATTCGAGGCTGAGTTAATAAGACCTTAAACTCTTCACCTAATTTAACAGAAGGTTTAACTATAGATGAAATTAAGATTGGAACACAAATCAAAACAGATCTTGCAAATAATCTTATATAAAATCTTCTTTTATCACCAAATTCATGGAAACTTTTTATGAGACTGAAAAGAAAAACATTAGAACATAATACCCAAAGGGTTCCTCCAAAACTTCCTGTGAATTCGTACCATTGAATCCAGTTTATTCTTTCAGAGAATACATTACCTAAATTAAGCCAAGGCCATGAGAACTCCCAATTTAAGTGAAATTTTTCAAAAGAAATCCAGAATGTTATAAGGAACAAAAGTCCTGCTTTGAAGTCAATCTTCCTCTTTACTCTGCTGTATAATAAAAAGATAATTGAATAAAATGATGAGTTTACAACATTTGCAAAAATTGCGCCAGGTAAAGTTGTATATACAATCCACCATGTTGTTAAAAGATTCCAGATTAGAAATGATAAATAGGAGTAAAAGAACAATCTAACATTTTTCTTTTGATAACTATCCTTACTAATTATGTCTTCAACGTAAAGTAAAGGAATTAAACTTATAAATATTAATGGAGTAAATCCATTTATTGGCCATGAAGATGCTAATAAAATACCTGATAGTAAAGAATAAATGAGAAGTCTACTCACTTTAATAAGTTTAAATACTTTGTAATCTTAATATTACAATTTTTTTATAAATTGGAAACACAAATATCATGATAAAAGCCTTTATTCCTAATATTCTCACAGCACTCAATCTTTTATGTGGTTGTTTTTCAATTGCTTTTGCATTCCAATTTCAATTTGAAGTAGTTTTAATTCTTGTATTATTAGGAGTCTTTTTTGATTACTTAGATGGCATTGTTGCAAGAATTTTAAATGCTGAATCAGAGTTTGGTAAGCACTTAGATTCTCTTTCTGATATAGTTACAAGTGGAGTCGTTCCAGGTATTATAGTATATCAGTTATTTAAATTATCGGGAAATCGTGTTACAGATTTTAATTTGGACCTAAACTTAGAACCAATAATAAATTTAGATCTAATTTTCTCAATCTCCCCGATTGCGTTTACAGCTTTTATTATTACTTTAGGTTCTGCCCTTAGACTAGCTAAATTTAATACTATTGACTATACTGATGAATTCGAAGGTTTGCCAACACCTGCTAATGCTCTTTTTTTTGCCTCATTTCCAATCTTGATGGAGCATTATTATTTTCTAGAATCTAAGGAATATTTTCTTAATAATTATACTTTAATTTTATTGGTTGTATCAAGTTTTATTCTTATGAATGTTCCCTTTAGACTATTTTCATTGAGAATTTCATTAAGAAAATATGATTTTAATATTTTTAAAATCCTTACTGTAGTTCTAAGTATACCAATAATTTTAATTTTTGGAATTGGTGGGTTTTGTCTTATAATAATACTTTATCTTTTCTTAAATGTTTTGAGGAATCTTTGGTCTTTATTATAAATTATAACTATATTTTTTTTCTTTTAAACTCAAAATTTTTACCCAAGTATACTTTTCTGACAANTTCATCTTTTGCAAGATCTTCTGGAATACCCTCTTTTAATATTTTTCCTTCAAACATCAAATAAGTTCGATCCGTAATTGCAAGTGTTTCTTGAACATTATGATCTGTAATAAGGATTCCAATGTTTTTCTTTTTCAAAACAGAAATAATTGACTGAATATCTTCAACTGCTATAGGATCAACACCAGCAAAAGGTTCGTCCAATAATAAAAAGTTTGGGTTATTTGCTAGAGCTCTAGCAATCTCAGTTCTTCTTCTTTCACCACCAGACAAAAGATCACCTCTATTTTTTCTAATGTTTATTAATCCAAACTCCTCCATCAACTGTTGAGCTTTCTCTTTCTGTTGATTTTTAGAAAGTTCTGAAAATTCTAAAACACCTAATATATTATCCTCAACAGAAAGCTTTCTGAACACTGATTCTTCTTGAGCAAGATACCCTATTCCTTTTTGAGCTCTTTGATACATAGGGTATGAAGAGATAACTTCTTTATCAAGAAAAATTTCACCCTTTTCAGGCTTTATTATTCCAACAATCATATAAAATGATGTGGTCTTTCCAGCACCATTTGGACCAAGTAAACCAACAATTTCTCCTTGATTTACTTCAATTGAAATATTATTAACTACTTTCCTTCCTCTGTAAGATTTTGATATGTCCTTTGCACTTAAAATCATCTAACAAATATTATGTATTTAATTTTTTATATCCAATTTTTGAAATAATAATACTTATTTCATAAAGTATTAAAATAGGTATACTTACTATAATTTGGCTAGCTATATCAGGTGGTGTAATTATTGCAGAAAGACTCAAAACTATAACAAGAGCAAATTTCCTATTTCTTTTTAAAAAATCTGGAGTTACTAAACCTACTTTTGTCAAATAATGGATAATAATCGGAAGTTCAAATATCAAACCAGACGCTAGTACGGATGCTCTTAATAGACCGATATAGCTACTTAAATCAAAATCATTGAAAACCTCTGAGCTAATGGTATAATTACCAAGAAAATTTATGGATAATGGTGTAACAATATAGTAGCCAAATAGAACACCAATAAAAAAAAGTAATGATGAAATAATAATAAAACCTCTAGCACCTTCTTTTTCCTTTCTGTATAACCCAGGGCTTATAAATTTCCAAAATTCATAAATTACATAAGGAAATGAAATAATAAAACCAGCTAAAATAGACGTCCAAAGGTGAGCGGAAAATTGCCCTGAAACTGTTCTACTTTGAACTCTAAATGGAAGTTCTTCAAAACAAAAGGCATTGCCACCGAATGATTGAGAAATTGAGCAAAATAATTCATAGCTAACAAAGTTTCCTCTTTTAGGTCCAAATATTATTTGATCAAAAATTATATCTTTTGCTAAAAATGCTACAACTGCTACTAATAAAACTGCAATTGTGGATCTTATAATGTGCCACCTTAGCTCTTCTAGGTGATCTAAAAAAGACATGTCTTTCGAATTACTCATCGTTTATACCTTGTTTGATAATATCTAAAATATGAACGACTCCAATAAAACTATCATTATTATCAATGACTAAAACCTGGCTAATATTATTCTTCTTCATAATTCTTAATGCCTCACTAGCCAAAATATCTGATTTTAAAACTTTGGGATTGTTGCCCATAAATTCAGAAGCTTTTATATCCTCTATATTCTTTCTTTTTTCAATTACTCTTCTTATATCCCCATCAGTAATTATTCCAATAATCTCTTCATCTTTTAATACTGCTGTAGCTCCATACATTTTAGATGAAATTTCACTTATAACTTCTGCAAAAGATGATAATGGATTAACTATGGGTATTCTTTTATTATCAACTAGGTTTTTTAATGAAAGATTAAGCTTCTTTCCTAGACTCCCAGATGGATGATATTCTCCAAATTCATTTGGAGAGAAACCCTTTAATTTTTGAATTGCCATTGCAATTGCATCTCCAACAGCAAGATGACAAGTTGAGCTGGTTGTTGGAGCTAAATTATTGTGACATGCTTCTTTTTCTATATCTGTATGGATAAACATATTAGACATTTTATCAAGAGATGAACCTTTTTGACAAGATATACCAATGAGTTTAATGTTAGCTTTATTTAAGTAGTTTGAAAGAGAAATTATTTCATTTGATTCACCACTTTTAGATAGACAAATTACTACATCTTCTTTTCCTATAACACCCATATCTCCATGAAGAGCATCTCCGAGATGTAAAAAAATTGATTTTGATCCGGTAGAATTTAAAGTTGCTGATATTTTCATTCCAATAATTGCACTTTTACCTATACCTGTTANNACTATCTTACCTNGACAATCCTTAAGTAATTCAACAATCTTNCAGAAGTTTGAATCTATAATCTTTGAGAGATTTGAAATAGATTTGGATTCAAGTTTTAATGTATCAAGTGCAGTATTTTTAATTATTTCGGAATTAGTCAAAATGGGATTTTTTTTTTAAATTATATATAGTNCAAATTTATAAAATTTGAAACAACCATATTTTGGATAACTTAAAATTAAGTTTAAAGAAACACTTTGGTTTCAATGAATTTAAAAACCATCAAGAATNTGTTATAAAAAATCTTCTTGAAGGAAATGATTCCTTTGTTATTATGCCAACAGGTGGTGGTAAATCACTTTGTTATCAATTACCAGCATTAATAATGGATGGTACAGCGATTGTTATATCTCCTCTTATTGCTCTAATGAAAAATCAAGTTGATCTAATTCGAGCAAGTAGTACAGATTATTCAACAGCTCATGTTTTAAATTCAACTTTAACAAGTCAGCAGGTTTTGAATGTAAAAGAAGATGTTTTAAACAACAAAACTAAATTACTGTATATAGCACCTGAGACTTTATCTAAAATTGAAACTATAGATTTTCTAAAATCAACAAAAATTTCATTCCTAGCTATAGATGAAGCTCATTGTATTTCTGAGTGGGGACATGATTTTAGGCCTGAGTACAGGAAGATTAGAGAAATAATAGAACTAATTGACACTAACTTAAAAATAGTAGCCCTGACTGCAACAGCAACTCCAAAAGTACAAGATGACATAGTCAAAAATTTAAAAATACATAACTCAAAAGTTTTTAAGTCTTCATTCAATAGACCAAACTTATTTTATGAAGTAAGGGGAAAAAATGAATCAACAGATTTAGATTTAATTAAATTTATAAAATCAAAACCTAATCAATCTGGAATAATTTATTGTCTTTCAAGAAAGAAAGTTGAGGATTTATCTGAATTACTTGTCATAAATGGAATCAAAAGTTTACCTTATCATGCTGGTTTAGAAAAAAAAATAAGAGAAGTAAATCAAGACAAATTCCTAAGAGATGATTGTAGTATTATAGTTGCAACGATTGCTTTTGGAATGGGGATTGATAAACCTGATGTTAGATTTGTAATCCATTATGATGTTCCTAAAAGCATTGAAGGTTACTATCAAGAAACAGGTAGAGCTGGTAGGGATGGAGTTGTAAGTCATTGTCTAATGTTTTATTCAGATGAAGATGCAGATAAACTGGAAAAGTTATTATCGCAAAAGAAATCCACTGAAAGAGAGGTTGGAATAAAGCTTTTAAAAGAAGTCAAAAACTTTGCAAAGTCATCAATTTCAAGAAGAAAATATTTATTAAGTTATTTTGGAGAAAAGTATGATCCTCTCATTCATAATGATTTGAGTATGGATGATAACTCAAAGAATCCTAAAGAAAAAATTAATGCTATTGAAGAGCTTAAGTTCCTAATTTTTAATTTTTTTAAGTCTGATAAAAAAATCTCATTTAAGGAATTGATAAATACTTTACCCGTAGATGAAGAAAATGAAATTACAAGAGATTTTTGGAAAACTTTAATTACACATTGTATAGTAGATGGAATATTAACAAGAGATATAAACGACATAGAATCTTTGAAGATCACTGACTATGGAAAACAATACTTGAATGAGCAAGATAAATTTGACATATCTATTGATAACGATTTTAGTGCTGAAAATAAACCTAAGCATACTAATGTTAAAACAGGAGTCATCGATACTAATTTAATGGGTAAATTAATCATATTAAGAAAAGAAATTGCAAAAAAGAATTCTTTACCCCCATATGCAATTCTTCAAGAATTCTCTTTAGAAGATATGACATACAAGTATCCAACATCACTAGGGGAGTTTAAAAACATAAATGGTGTAGGTGAAGGAAAAGTCAATAAGTTCGGTAGTCAGTTTATTAAACTTATAAAAGAATATATTGAGGAGAATCAAATTCAAAAACCAGATGATTTAGTTCTCAGAACATCAGGAGAAAAATCATCAAAAAAGCTTTCCCTTATTCAAAATATTGATAAAAAAATACCTTTAGATGAAATTAGTGGCTCAAGAGGAATTGAGTTCACTGAGTTGTTGTCAGAACTTGAAAGCATTGTCTTCTCAGGAACAAAATTAGACATTGACTACTATCTTGAAGAAATACTCGATGAAGACCAACAAGAGGAACTTAAAGAATACTTTATAGAATCAGAGAGTGAGGATATCTCAGATGCTCTAAAAGAGTTTGATGGAGATTATGATGAAGAAGAACTTAGACTATACAGAATAAAATTTCTCAACGATGTCTCAAATTGACTACATAATATTTGAGTGAAATAGCATATTAAGTAGAATCCTNTTTGTACCAAACCAAAATGCNCTGAAATTTGTATTATCAGTCATCAANAAAATCTTACCTTTTCCACTCCTAATAACTTTAAATGGAACAGAATTTTTTAATAA